>ERZ780178.489-NODE-489-length-30330-cov-14.746887_pt1 | contig 30330 bp, 30 predicted proteins | sample MGYA00511018_ERZ780178 | MGnify/ENA primary metagenome ERZ780178 (study PRJEB29588, sample SAMEA2151439) | human gut metagenome | biome: human gut; feature: human-associated habitat; material: faeces | place: Denmark | collected 2008/2010 ...
AGTGCCTTTTTCAGCGTTGACTTGATAGGATGTATCTTTGTAACTGCCATATCTGTGCCAGCGCTCCTTTGATGTCCGCAACATCTTGTGTGTACAGCGGCCCCATGCTGTTCAGCCGCCGTGCGATCTGATTGACGTTGACACCAATCTTCTGCAATTCGGCGGTCTGCGCCCGGATGTCGGTGGTGTCGATGTGGACAACATAACCATCTATCGCCATCTTTCGCAGATAGGCGGCCATATTCCGGGTTGGTATCAATTTCATTTTTTCTCGAATCAACCCCCGTTCTTCTTCCGTCACATAAAATTTGACCTGCACGGTTCGTTTTCTGCCTTCCATTCGTTTTACTCTCCTTTCCGTTTTGAGGGTTTGGGACACTTCCCAACAAGCTGTTTTGCAGAGCAAAATACGGAAGTGGGTACACACTTCCTATGCTTGCTCTGTAAGTTCTTCTCTAGACCGTACCCTCTACTAATACTACAATACGGAGGCTTGAAAATGGCAAAGAGGTGAATTGAATTTTGATGCAAAAGAAGATATAATTGGTTATAACAAACTCGGAGACCAAGTGGACTTAGGAGGAATACAATGTTCGATATGACAAAAGAAACAGGGGCATTTCATAATATATACAAAACAGGAATAGGAGCAGAAACAGAAAAAAGAATACTGCATGAAGGAAACGAGTCAGGCGAAGGAACGATGCGGCGTTTTGAGGTGGCTCCTGGCATTCAAATTACCTATAACGATTTGAAAATGGACTCCTGTTTCCGCCCCATCCGATTTGAAAAAGACTTTTTGCAGATCAATCATTGTCTTGAGGGCTGCTATGAATGTGAACTGGAAGGTGGCTCAGTCAGCTTTTTAGGCGAAGGCGATCTTTGCGTGGATTACCTCTCCAAAGATAGACAGGTGTTCCTTGGCTCCCGTATCCCTCTGAAAAAATACCGAGGCATCACCGTACTGCTGGAAATGGAAACCGCGCAGCAAACCTTGGATCAGGGCTTTCAACAAGCTCATATCAGTTTGGAACAGATAAAAGAACGCCTGTGTTCAGATGGACGTTCCCTTATCATCAAATCCAAGCACGAAATCGACCATATTTTCAGCGAGTTTTACTCGGTGGACGAGCGTATCCAGGTTCCGTACTTTTGGATCAAGGTCATCGAGTTACTGCTGTTTTTAAGTCTCCTGGATGGCAGCGCAGTTTGCCGACCGCAACAGTTTTCTGCGGACATCTCCAAACGGACACAGGATGTTTACCAGTACATTATAGAAAATCCCTTTACCAAAGATACCATTCAGGATCTGGCCTGTATGTTCGGACTGGCAGAGTCCAGCTTAAAAAGATGTTTCAAATCTATTGCCGGGACCTCCATCGGCACCTTTGTCAAGACGAAACGCATGGAGGCTGCTGCCGATATGTTGGTTTCAGAGCCGACTTTGAGCATTGGGGAGATTGGAAGTGTGGCGGGATATGAAAATCAAAGCAAGTTTTCTGCCGCATTCAAATCTGTTATGGGAGTGACCCCCCAGGCATATCGCCACAAATATTGCTGACCTGATTGGAGCAAAATCCGACCTGTTCGGTTATAGAATGTACTACCCTGGTATGCTATAATTTTTGATGTGCCAATGGTGAGTACGCTGTGAAGCAGCCGCTGAACCGCGGCTGCTTTTTTTAGCCAATAGTTAGCACAATCTAACCAAGGTTTGGAGGGATGTACTATGCGGATTGCGGGAGGGACCGCAAAAAGAATTACCAAACGCATCATCAATTTTATCCTTGTCATTTGGGGCGTCGTTACTCTTAGTTTCTGCCTGCAAGTTTTCACTGGAACCGATCCGGCAGAGATGATTGTCCGCAAGGTCAATGTCTTTGCAACAGAGGAGCAGATTCAGGCTGTGCGGGAGGAGCTGGGACTGGACGCCCCCTTTCTGGAACGCTACACCGACTACATAAAGGGCGTGCTGACCGGCGACCTTGGAACCGCAATCACAAACCGCCAGCCGGTCATCGAAAATATCAAAGATGCCCTTCCTGTAACTTGTATGCTGGTAGTTATGGCAATGGCTTGGGTCATCATCTTCACGGTATTGATAGCCGCCATCTCTGTCATACGAAAAGGCGGGATTTTCGATAATGTCATGCGGATTATCTGCATCATTGGGATCTGTGTGCCGAGCTTTTGGCTGGCGCTGATCCTGCTGACCGCCTTTGCGGTTCAAATCCCCATTTTCAGTGTGATCTCGGACGGCAGTTTCAAATCTTTGATTTTGCCATCGGCAGCAATGGCGTTCCCTATTATCTGTATTGCGGCCAGGGTGCTGCGGGCGGCAGTGCTGAATGAACTCAAAAGTGACTATGTGACCTATGCCAGAGCAAGAGGGTTTTCTAATGCACAAATCGTTTATGGCGAGGTGCTACGAAATGCCCTCCCCGCAGCCATCACACTTTTCGCCCAATACTGTGCTGCTCTTTTTGGGACTTCGGCACTGGTAGAGAGCGTTTTCTCCATCCAGGGACTTGGCATTTACCTGACGAAGTCCTGCGAGAGTATGGACATCTATGGGATTTCCGGTTCCATCCTGGTGTGCGGCGTGTTGTTTGTTCTGTTCAACACCCTAGCGGATTTGCTTTCGAGTGCTATCTGCCCTGCGTATAGGAGGAAAGCGGCATGAAACGAAAAGGACAAATCATTGTTGGATTGGCTCTGATCCTGATTTTTATTCTTATGGCTCTGGCGGCCCCGCTACTGGCCCCCAATGATCCAAATGCCACAGGTCTTGCGCTGAAAAATGCTCCGCCTTCTTCGGAGTACCCTCTTGGCTGTGACCAAATGGGCCGTTGCGAACTATCAAGACTTCTCTATGGAGCAAGGTACTCTATGGGGCTGACCATTCCGGTACTGATCGTACTGGCCGCCTTCGCTCTGTTCGTGGGATGCTATTCCAGTTATAAAGGCGGACTGGTAGATGAAGTCATACGGATACTTTGCGACATCCTCATGGCCTTTCCTCTCATCGTCATTGCGATGGCGTTGGTGTCTGCGGTGGATAATTCTGTGGCAAGTGTCATTATTGCCATCGGGATTTCTATGTTAGCGTGGTTTCTGCGGATGGTACGCTCCTATGCAAAGACTGAGTGCGGAAAGGAATACATTGAGGCGGCCCGGATCGCCGGTGCCTCCGGCCTTCGCATCGTCCTGCGCCACTTGATCCCCAATGTGTTCCCGCAGTTTGTGGTGTACTTCACCACCGGGATCGCCACGGCGATCATGTCAGTGTCCAGCTTTGCTTTCCTGGGCGTAGGGCTGATTGTCGGAACACCGGAATGGGGTGCGATGCTCAATGAGGCACGAAACAGTGTCTACTCAAATCCCGCGCTCCTGATTTATCCGGGCATCTGCCTCATCGTCTGCTGTGCAGGCTTCAACCTGCTGGGCGAGGGGCTGCGGGATGCCATTGGGAAGGAGGATGATATTCGTGTTGCTTGAGGTCAAAGACCTGAATATCTCTTTAGCCTCCGGGAAATGCGTGGCCGAACATATATCATTTCAGTTAGACCAGGGGGAAATGCTCTCCATCGTTGGCAGCTCCGGCGCGGGAAAGACCACTATCTGCAAAGCAATTATGGGACTGTTGGGGAACACTTACCGCGCTGATGGCGAAATCCTGTTCCAAGGGGAAGATTTGCTCGACCTGCCGGAACGAAAGCGACAGACCATCTATGGGAAAGAAATTTGCCTGATTATGCAGAACCCCATGACCGCCTTTAACCCATCCATCCGAGTAGGGCGTCAGATGGAAAAGACCTATTTGCTCCATCATGGAAAAACGCCGAGGCAGGAAATGCAGCGCCTGTTTGCCACCATTTTACAGAAGCTGGGGCTGGAAGATACCCAGCGGATTTTGAACAGTTATCCCTTCACACTGTCTGGCGGAATGCTCCAGCGGCTGATGATTGCGGCGGCGCTGATGTGCCAGCCTGCCCTTTTAGTAGCGGATGAAGCTACCACCGCCATTGATGCCTGCAACCGGATCGGGCTGATGCGGGAACTGAAAAGTTTTTGCAAGGATGGAATGTCTGTGCTGTTCGTGACCCATGACCTGCGCTCTGCCTCGGTGTCCGACCGCATTCTTGTGATGGATCGCGGGCAGATTGTCGAACAGGGCAAGACAGAGCAGATACTAAACACCCCCAAAGAGGACTATACAAAATATCTGTTGAACGCTTGCCGGCTGGAAAGGAGGGAGATGTCTTGATTGAACTGAAAGAGGTTAGTTGTTCTTTTTCTGACGGCTTTGGTGGAAAAGGGCTGTTCACTGCTGTGTCCCCATTGAACGCCCATTTCAGTGACGGTGGCCGGTACGCAATCGTGGGGGAGTCCGGTTCAGGCAAAACAACGCTGGCGCGGATGATTGCGGGATTGCAGCGGCCAAGCGGCGGTTCCGTGTTTGTAGATGGCGCACCTGTCTATGGGCGGAAACGAGCCGGAAAAGAACATTTCAGGAAGGTGCAGATTATTCAGCAGAACTCCGCATCTGCCCTGGACCCCAAAATCCCGGTGGGTAAATCCATCGAGGAACCGCTGCATTGCTTTTTCCACATGGAGAAAGAGAAACGGCGGGAACGCTGCCGGAACCTGATGGAACTTTGCAATCTATCGCGGGACTACTATACCCGCCTTCCATCGGAGCTGTCCGGCGGAGAACAAAAGCGGGTGGCAATCGCCAGAGCATTGGCCGTTGAACCGCAATGCCTGATCTTCGACGAGGCCACCAATGGATTTGACTTGCCGCTGCGGAAGAAAATCATTGATGAAATTATAGACCTGCAACAGCAGCTTGGTTTTACGCTGATTTTCATAACACACGACATGGAGCTGGCAGTGGTCGTGGCGGACGAGATTTTTGTCATGCGAAATTCTAATCTGGTGGAGCGTGCCGCGTTCTCCGGTGATTATTCTGTATTTCACGACCCATACAGCAGGATGCTCTTGGAGGCAAGCGGTTTAGTGGACACTTCAACAGAATGGAATGATAAAACGAAAGAAAGGATTGATTTGAAATGAAACTGAAACGAATTGCCGCTATGCTCACGGCGGCGGTCATGGCGGTATCTCTGGCCGCCTGCGGAGGCAACACCGGCACCAACACAGAGAGCAGCCAGAACCCGCAGGAGAACGCCGAGGCTCAGGCCGTACATCTGAACTTGGCGGAGAGCTGGGGCTTTGAGTATTTTTACACCATCCTCACCCCGGAGGTATCCTCCTCCGGTTACGACATTACCTACTATCTCACCAGCTTCTATGACACCCTGTTTGAGTACAATTCCGAGGGCGAGGTCGTGGGCTTGCTGGCCGAAGATTGGTCCATGAGCGAGGATGGAAAAACCTATACCTTCCAGATCAAGCATGGCGTCAAGTTCTCCGATGGCTCTGACCTGACCGCCGAGGATGTGGCAAAGTCTATTTTGGCTGTTCCGGTCAACCTGGGCCAGTACAACGGCTCCTATGGCCGCCTGTCCACGATCATTGAGGATGCGGTAGCCACCGATGAGTACACGGTGGAGCTGCACCTGACCCAGCCCTACTACAACACCCTCCGGGAACTGTGCCTTGCTAACCCCTTCGGCATCGTATCCAGCGAGCAGTTCAATGAGGATCTGACTGCCAAGCAGGAGAGCTTCCGCAACGCCACTTATGGAACCGGCCCCTATATGTATGCCGGGGATAATGACGGGCAGACCTGGAATTTTGTCCGCAATCCCAATTACTGGGGCGATACTCCCGAAGTAGACAGTTTCTCCATCAAGTATATTCCTGACAACGACGCCAAGATTTTGGCAATGCAGAATGGTGAGGTGGACTTCCTCTCCGGTATTAAGAATGTCTCTGCCGAGAGCTATGCTCAGATGGAGCAGACAGATGGATATGGCGCTCAAGTCGATGAAAAGTCTTTGCAGACTTACTATGTGGGCTATAACCTGAGCAGTGAGATTTTTGGCGACCAGGTGGTTCGTGAGGCCATTTCTTCCGCCATTGATAAGGATGCCGTAGTAGACAACATCTACGGTGGCCTGTTCGACAAGGCAGATACCTTCTTTTCTCGTGACCTGCCCTACTGTGATGTAGAGCAGACAGTGTACGGCTTTGATCTGGATCATGCCAATCAAATCTTGGATGAGGCTGGCTATGTAGATACCGATGGCGATGGCATTCGTGAGAAGGATGGAGTCAAACTGTCCGCCACTTTCCTGTATCAAACCGGCACCGCCTCCGATGACAACATGGTTGTCTACATCTGCGACCAGGCCAGCAAAATCGGTATTGAGCTGACCCCGCAATCCGCACAAATGATGGATTGGTATGCCATGATTCAGAGCGGTGACTATGGTCTGACCATCTTCAAGACCCAGGGTGGCTACTATGACCCGGCTATGGTCATTACCAACATCAACCCGTCTACCTCTATGGACCCCATCCTCATGCAGATTGGGGCGTCCCAGCCGAAGCTGGCGGCGCTGGTGGACGAACTGGACTCTGCTACTGATGAGGCCCGTATTCAGGAAATTTACAACACCATCCTGACTACTATGGCAGACCAGTGCCTGACTACGCCGCTGATCTATACCCGGCAGCTTGCCATTTACAGCGATGCGGTAGCAAGTTATACCTTCCCCACCGATGCCAGCTTTACTTCCGTTCAGAACATCCACCTGAACTAAGCTATTTCAGGCAACTAACAAAAGGAGCAAGCCTTTAAGCGGGTTTGCTCCTTTTGCTTGACCTGATTGGAGCACAATATACCTTATAGGTCGTAGACGAAAGCGACCTAAAGCAGTAAACTAAAATCAAAAGATTAGCTGTAACTAATCGAAAATGATAAGGAGGTCTTGTATCTATGAAACAAAAATCCGGCGGGATTAAGCGGTTGATGGAGTTCACGGGAAAACATCGTGGGCTGCTCACCGTTTCCCGCATCCTATCCGGCATCAGTTCGGTCTTTATCCTTGGACCGTTCCTCTGCGTTTACTTTGCAGCGCGTGACTTGGTGGGCGTATTTGCCGGGACGCCGTTAGACACGAACAGTCTTGTTCGCTGGGGCCTGCTTGCTCTGGGGCTGGAGCTGATTGGTCTGCTCCTTTATTTCTCAGCATTGCTCTGCTCCCATGTCGTAGCGTTCCACACAGAGAAAAACCTGAAAATGGCGGCACTGAAACATCTCGCAAAAATGCCTATGGGGTACTTTGACGCCAATCCCAGCGGAAAACTTCGGAAGATTATTGACGACAACAGTTTTCAGACTGAGACTTTCATCGCTCACCAGCTCCCCGACTTGGTGGGAGCGCAGGTCACGATGATCGTGAGTTTGGTGCTGATGCTGGTCTTTGACTGGCGTGTAGGTATCCCTCTCCTGCTGCTCTTTGGCATCGGTTTCTTCTTACAGGGATCCCTCATGGGGAAGGACAGCATGAAATTCATGCAGACCTACCAGGACTCTTTGGAAACGATGAACCATGAGGCGGTGGAGTACATCCGGGGCATTTCGGTAGTCAAGGTGTTCGGACAGACAGTGCAATCTATCACCAAGTTTAATGACGCCATCAAATCCTACCGGAAGTTTGCTCTGGCTTACACGATGTCCTGCAAAAAGGGAATGGTGGCGTTTAACTCAGCCATCAATTCCAGCTTCCTGGTGCTGGTACCTACGGCGCTTATTATCGGGTTTGTTTCCAACGACCTGATCGGATTTATGCAAAGTTTTCTGTTCTATGTGATCTTCTCTCCTGCTTGTGCAGTCATGCTCAATAAGATCATGTATATGACCAGCTACAAAATGCAGGCGGAGGAGTCCATGCGCCGCATCGACATGATCCTGACTGCCGAACCGCAGGTGGAGACCTCTGCACCCAAACATCCCAAGACTTATGATGTGTCCTTTGAGAATGTGACCTTCGCATACGAAAATACGGACCATCCGGCGGTATCCCATTTGAGCTTCACGGCCAAGGCTGGGACAACTACCGCATTGGTCGGGCATTCCGGCTCCGGAAAAAGCACAACGGCCAGCCTGATTCCTCGTTTCTACGATGTGCAGCAGGGGGCAGTCAAGATCGGCGGTGTGGACATTCGGGAAATTCCTCATGCTGACTTGATGAAGATGGTTGCCTTTGTATTCCAGGACCCCAAATTGTTCAAGGACACCCTTCTGGAAAATATCCGGGCAGGCAGACCTTCCGCCACACGGGATGAGGTCTTGCAGGCGGCGCGTCTGGCCCAGTGTGATGATATTTTGGAGAAGTTCCCGGATGGCCTCGATACCGTGGTGGGCAGTAAAGGTGTGTATCTTTCCGGCGGCGAAACACAGCGCATTGCGATTGCCCGCGCCATTTTGAAAGACGCCCCCATCGTGGTCTTAGATGAGGCCACCGCCTACGCTGACCCGGAGAACGAGCAACAGATCCAGAAAGCCTTTGAAGGGCTGGTCAAGGGCAAGACGGTCATTATGATCGCACACCGGCTCTCCACCATTCAGGACGCTGATCTCATTCTGGTAATGAAGCAGGGTGAATTGGTGGAAAGCGGAACCCATGACGCGCTGGTGAAACAGGGCGGCGAATACGCCAAGATGTGGAGCAACTACACAAAGACTACCAAGTGGCACATCGGGAATGAGGTGAAAGTATGCTGAAACGGATGTTTGCCCTGAGCAATCAGGGATCAAGAGATTTGAATAAAGGAATTGCAGCCACTACGCTCAGCAATCTGTGCCTGATTGCCCCGGTCAGCCTGCTGGTCATGGTGATATGGGAACTGCTGAATGTGATTTCCGGGCAGGAAAGCAGTATGCGGGATCATGCGGCCTTGTTTATTTGCGGCACTGTGGTCATGTTTATCATTGTGTTTCTGACCCAATGGCTCCAGTACAACAAAACTTATACTGTGGCGTATAAGGAAAGTGCCAACCGCCGGATTGTCCTGGCGGAGAAACTGCGGAAACTTCCGCTGTCCTTCTTTGGCCAGCGCGATCTTTCTGACCTGACCACCACTATCATGGGGGACTGTACGGCTCTGGAGCGCGTATTTTCCAATGCGATCCCGCAACTCTTCGGAACGATTTTTATGTTTATTATAACGGCTATCGGCCTGCTGGTGCTTGACTGGCGGATGGGCCTTTGCATCGTAGTGCCGGTCCCTGTGGCAGCCTTGGTAGTCTTTGCGGCAAAGAAAGCCCAGTCCAATGCCGAAAGCGCCAACATGGATGCCAAGAGAGCTGCCTATGACGGTGTGCAGGAATACCTTGATACCATCCAGGAGCTGAAGTCCTGCTCCCGTGAAGAAGAATATCTGGAGGGCCTGGAAAAGAAGCTGGATTATGTGGTGAAGTGTTCCTTCCGCAACGAGATCGCTCCCGGTGCTGCTACGACCACGGCTCAATTTATCCTTCGGTTTGGCCTTGTGGCGGTCATGCTGGTGGGTGGTATTCTCGTAACGACTGGCTCGTTGTCCATCCCCATGTTCATTCTGTTCCTGCTTTTTGCAGGCCGCATTTATGACCCCTTCACCAGTTGCTTCATGCTGATGGCAGAAGTGTTCTCTGCCCTTGTCAGCGTCAAGCGGATGAAGCAGATCGATGCGACCCCGGAGCAGACCGGCACCAATGTCTGCAATAACAAGGGCTACGACATTGAGTTTAAGAATGTAGTGTTCTCCTACAATGAGGAGCCGGTTTTGAAGGGCGTGTCCTTTGTGGCAAAACAAGGCGAGGTCACGGCGCTGGTAGGCCCATCCGGCAGCGGCAAGTCTACCGCCTCCAAGCTGGCAGCACGCTTTTGGGATGCGGACTCCGGAACCATTACCCTGGGCGGCGTGGATGTCAAAACGGTAGAACCGGAAACGCTGTTCAAGAATTATGCCATTGTATTCCAAGATGTCATGCTCTTTGATGAGACTGTCATGGAGAATATCCGGCTGGGCCGGGGCGATGCCACTGATGAGGAAGTTATGGCTGCGGCCAGAGCTGCCCAATGCGAGGAATTTATCCAGCGTCTTCCTCAAGGGTATCAGACGAACATCGGGGAAAACGGCAGCGCCCTGTCCGGTGGCGAGCGTCAGCGCATTTCGATTGCCCGCGCCCTGTTGAAAAATGCTCCCATTGTCCTGCTTGATGAAGCAACTGCTTCTATGGATGCCGAGAGTGAAACACTGATACAGGATGCCTTGTCGGTACTGCTGAAGGATAAGACGGTCATGGTGATTGCCCATCGCATGAGGACAGTGGCAAATGCTGATAAGATCGTGGTTCTGGACGACGGCAAGGTCAGTGAGATGGGTACACCTGCTGAACTGATGAAAAAGGGCGGTCTATATGCACACCTTGTTGAATTACAGCAAGGAAAATAGAAAGGAAATTTTATGGAACAACACTGGAAGTTAAGAGATTTAGGTCTGACAATCGTATTTTCCGTCATTTACTTTGCTGTGGTTTTGGCAGCTACGATTATGGGCGGCATACACCCATTGCTCTATCTGTTTGTAACAGCTTTAATTGCTCTCGTGGCATGGATTCCATATATGTATGTTATGGCAAAAGTGCCGAAAGCAGGCGTGGTTCTCATTATGAACCTATTTGTAGCAATCGCTTTCGTGGCTTTTGGGGAGCTTGCGAATCTGTTGCTTGGGAGCTTGATTGTTTGTTCTATTTTAGCGGAAATCATTCGGAAATGGGCCGGATATAAGAATTACAAAGGTATCGTGATGAGTTATATCCTGCTTTCGTTAAGCAATATCGGTTCTCCGTTGTATGTATGGGTATTCTCTGACTATGCCATTTCAGAGGCATCCGAAGAAATGTCTGCAAATTATGCTGAGATATTATCAACCTTGACTTCTCCGTGGTTTATGGTTCTTGCTATTGCCGCAACCGTAGTTATCTCAATAATTGTCGGAGTTATTGCAAAAAAGGTTTACAACAAGCAGTTTGCAAATGCTGGAATTATGTGAGTGGGTGATAGAATGAAGATTCATGCGTCGGGCGAGGATGGATTTCTCCACCCGACCGACATAGGCCAGGAAGTGGCGAAAAAATCTATGAACACCATCAATTCTTTACAGAGCAGCTCATTGCTGCCGGTGTTGACCGTGAAACGGCGGAACAGGACGCCTGCCGGATGGAGCATGTCATCAGCTAGGAGTCCTTCGAGCATCTAAAAAATGCTTACAAAACAAAAGAATAATAAACTGCCCGCATAGCAAACGGGTAAAACAGTAACGCGGCCGGGCACATCGAACCCGGCCGCGTTATTCGTCTTTTTGAAATGCTTCCGCCTGTTTGCAAAGCGCAATATATTTTTCAATTTCCGCCTCACTTTTCCCGGCAAAGAAGTCTACAACTGTTTTTGAAACCGTCTGATTTACCATGTCTGGAAAAATGGCAGCATCCACGCTGATATTTAACTCTTTGGCGACAAGAGCCACCGTTTCAAATTTGGGGTTACTCTGGCAGGTTTCCAAATCTATGATTGTACGGGCGTTCATATTGAGCCGTTCAGCCAATTTTCTCTGTGTCAAATGCTGCCGCTTGCGTTCTGACCGCACTTTCCATGCAAACAAGTCAAGAGGATTGTTCACTATACATCACCTCTACCTCATTGTAGGGTGTGCTATCGCTCATATAAATAACCATACAACTCACATTGTGTGAGTTATAGCTCATAATTTGAAGCAAAGAGCTATATGGATAAGAGTATCAAAATAAAGGAGCGCAAAATAAAATGGGGCTTACCGCCCACTCGAAAAGCCCTAACACCAATTAAAAAAATATTCAAATAACGTAGGGGCGAGCCATACTCATAGAAGTGAGTTGTGGCTCGCTTTTTATATACTTCAATTCACATCCGATAAAGCCCCGCATTTTGACAACCTACGATTGGGTATCGGATGCCGTTCTCCGCCTCGTTTTGCTCCGGCCTATAAACCCGAACAGAACGAAAGGAACAATTCTATGAACGGCAGGAAAAATTTTCATATCAATCTTAAAAATCAGCCAAATGAACCCGTTGGTGAACGAGTAGTGAGCGAAAGGGGAAGAAAAGAGCTGCCTCCCAGCACGAGGGGAGGTGAAAACTTGAAACCAAACCGCTACTACGAACACAAGCAGCACGCCTTTGACAGCTACTGCAAAAAGGTGTTGAAATGCGAGGCATGTAACGGCTATCGGCAGATCAGCCGTCATCAAAAACGTTTTGCATCTTTGGAAGAACTGTCCGAGGCAGACGTGGCCCAGCTTGCAGTTTACGATCGTTACTCATGGGAGTATACGACTTTTCCCGTGGGAAATGCTGTTGTGCTAATCGAGAACGACCGATTGGCCACAGCACTTCTACGGCTGTCACCAAAAGACCGGGAAATTTTTATGATGCACTGGTTTCTATGGATGACAGACGAACAGATAGCAAAGTGCATGGGCATGGCCAGAAGAACGGTCAATACTCGCAGGTATAAAGCCTATCGGCTGCTGAAAAAGCTGATGGGAGGTGAAGCGAATGACTAAATCTGCGCACACACGGGCATCGCTGCTTCCTTACCCGATAATCGCTGCCGCTGTTGCAGGAGACGCCGAAGCAGTGAGCCGGGTAGTCCGGCATTATTCTAGCTACATTGCTGCACTGTCAACTCGGACGAGCTATGGCTCTGACGGCTATCCTCGTCTGCAAGTTGATGAAGAACTGCGCAATCGTCTGGAAGCAAAACTGATAATTGCTATCCTTGATTTTGACTTGACCTGATTCAACGTAGGCATCGTGTGCTGTTCCCCTTTCCATACGATGCCTTTTCTAGTTCTTTGACAAAGAAAGCCCGCAGGACAATGGCGGTGCATCATAGGGCAAACGGATACGTTGCTGTCTGTATCGAGCCGGACGGCGGGTGCGCCACGATGCTTTTCTTTGAAAAGTGGAGCGATCACCACCCCGCCGCAATGCAAGCGCGGCTGCTTGCGGGCCATGACATACAGACAGGCTGATACTCCCTTACCGTCAAAGTCCGAGCGTTCAGAGCGTCGCAGGCAATGAGTAGGGCTGCATGAGGAATGCAGGGGTGAGATTCCCGTGGGCTGCTGCCAGCAGCCGTCCGTTGGCTCACTTTTTGATTTTTAAGAAAGGGGATTTTTACGATGCAAGCGAAAAAGACAAACCCTGAAAAAACAAAAAATCCAGAGATGCTTACTCTGGATTCGACTTATCGTATTGGCAATCGCTCCTTTATCGTTGAGCCGGTGTTCAAAGAAGAAAGTTCCCAGACCTTAGGAGAAGTTCTTCTCCGGCTGATGAAATCCGAAAGCGAAAAATTATAATGACCTTTCGGGAGGCAGCGGACAGAGAAAGCGGATTGTGTTATAATATAGGTGTACAAGTGAATTTGCTATTCGACTGTCCCAAGAAAGGAGCGAGTATGAAACAGTCGAGTAACAAGAAATCCCGTGAAGCAACCGCTTTTCTCTATGAGCGTCTTTCCCGTGATGATAATTTGGAGGGCGAGAGTTACAGCATCGGCAACCAAAAGAAACTGCTCACCAAAGTTGCAAAGGAAAAAGGCTATACCAATCTGGTTCACTTTCTGGATGATGGCATTTCCGGCGTGACCATGAACCGTCCCGGTTTCGTTGAAATGATGCAGCAGCTTGAACAAGGGAAAGCCTCCGCTGTGTTCGTCAAAGACCTTTCCCGTCTGGGCCGAAACTATATTGAGGTCGGACGGCTGACAGAAGAATTTTTCCCAGACCATGACATCCGACTTGTTGCCGTTTCGGACAACATCGACACGGCCGAGGGAGAAAACGAACTGGCACCCATCCGAAACCTGTTCAATGAGTGGTATGCCCGTGACATCAGCAAGAAACGCCGTATCAGTAATAAAATCAAAGGCAACTCCGGCGAACCGATGGGACTTCCTCCCTATGGGTATATCAAGGACCCGAACAATCCCAAGCATTGGGTCATTGATGAAGAAGCTGCACAAGTTGTCCGGCGCATTTTTGATATGACGTTGGAGGGCTTTGGCACGGAACAGATTGCCACCCAGTTTGAAAAGGAAGGCATCCTGACGCCGCAGGCCTACTGGATTCAGAAAGGCATCGGCCGTCCCGGAAGGAGCAAGATACGTCCAGCAACCAAGTGGAATGGCTCCACGATTACCCATCTTCTGTACCAGCAGGAGTATTGTGGTGATGTTCTGAACTTCAAAACCTACTCCAAGTCCTACAAGAATAAGAAGCGGATTCATAACGACCCGGAAAATTGGGTAGTGTTCCAAGATGTTCACGAACCCATTATTGAACGTGCCGTGTTTGAACAGGTACAGCAGAAGCGTGGAAAGATGCGCAAACGCCGTACCAGCAACGGAGAACACAATATGTTCTCCGGCCTGCTTGTCTGCGCAGACTGCGGCTGCAATCTGCACTTCCACTTCAATCAGGGCAACCCGGAAATCAAGTATTTCAACTGCTCCAACTACAAGGGCAACCGTGGCACCTGCCAATCCACCCACTACATCAGGGTAGACTTTCTGGAAGAAGTGGTGCTGGGCGAGATTCGGCGGCTGACCAAGTTTGCCAGCCTCTATGAGGACGACTTTTTGAAGGCTATTATCGGGCACTCCCAGCAGGCGGACGAAGCCGACCGCAAGCTGAAAGAGAAAGAGTTGAAAGCACTCCTTGCCCGTGATGAAGAACTGGACGGCCTCTTTGAGCGCATCTATGAGGACAATGTTTCCGGCAAAATCTCTGACGAACGCTTTTCCAGAATGTCCCGGAGATATGAGGACGAGCAAAAGGAGCTGACCGAGAAAATCAAACAGCTCCGCTCCGAAATCGAAAAGCAGAGCAGCCGCACCATGACAACGGATATGTTCATCAGTCTGGTTCGCAAGTACACCAGAGCAAAAAAGCTGACACCCCGGATGCTGAATGAACTGGTGGAAAAAATCGAAGTGTTCAATGCAGAAAAGGTCAACGGTGTATGGGAGCAGCGGCTCCGCATTCACTACAACTGCGTGGGCACCATCGAGATTCCAAGCGCACTTCCTTTGCCGACACCCGATGTATCGGTGAATACAAGAAAAGGCGTAGTTGTGAACTACGCCCCCTGTGATGTCGCTATTTAGCAAATAAAAAATGACGAATGCTCTTTGACAGCTAAATGCTGTAAGAACATTCGTCATGGTGCGGATGAAGGGATTTGAACCCACACTCTTTTAAGGGAACTAGAACCTGAATCTAGCGCGTCTGCCAGTTCCGCCACATCCGCTTATTTTGTTTGGCCGCCTCACCGGCGACGAGTATTATTATAACCAGCAGTACCACTTTTGTCAACAGATATTTTCATATTTTTTTAATTTTTTCAAATTTGTTTCGCAAAGCAAGAAACAAAACGGTAGAACGTCGCTTCCCGCTTGCCTATCTTTTGCTTTTGCCTTTTCTTTCACACAAAAGTGTTTCCTTTACTTCGTGTGTGACTCCGGGCTGCTGTCAATCAGAGCTTGGCGCAGCGGAAGGAAGCTGAAATGAAAGTCATCATACCCGCTCTTGCACTCCTGCAGATAGCGGCGGGAAGGAACACCCAAGGGGTGGCTGGCGGGCAGGGTGTAAAGGATTGCTTCAATATTATGCAGAACTTCCCGTCGCGTAGTGACGTCCCAGACACACTGTACCTGCATTGTCTGCTTCTGGTAGAAATAAGGAACCCCCGCATAGACATCCAGAGCCTGCTCGTCTTTATCAGAAATCTCATAAACCCCGCAGCCCACCATAGACGGGCACCAGGGCTGCTGAAAATCCGTGGTCAAAAAGCAGCCGTTCTTGGAACCACGGAAGACCAGGCGCACACCGAATAAATATGTATACCCGACCACACGGGCATTGGGGCAACGCTGGCGCATCTGCACCAGGTTGAGGTTGGGACCGTAAGCCAAGTAATACTTCATTTTCAGTTTGCCTCCATTTTACAATTCCGTAATAATTATATTGTAATTCTGATATGTCGATAACGCAAGGCACCAAGTTACACAAACTTATTACCTTGGGATTGTTAGGGTTTCTGTTGTTCTGCTGTTTTTATGGGCAATTACGGTATAAATAGTTTAGATTGTGAGATTTCACCTCAAAATCGGACGGCAACGGCATGACTGGATGGTTCTAAGATCATATCGCTTTTTCATGTGTTTACAGCTTTTCAGGCTGGTGAAAATATGCTATGATAAAGTTGTTCATTTTGGATTGCGGCGTTGGAAAAATCGGGGCTCTGTCCCCTGCCGAATCCGCAGCAGGCCGTGGTAGTGGCGGCTGAACATAATGATGGCCAGGGCCAAAGTTAGAATGCCGCTTTCTGGGCCATAGGAAAGCCACGCGGGCAGGATAGCCAGCGCTGGGATCACCACAGCCCCCAACGGCAGGTAGCCGAGCCACAGGACCAGTGCTCCGCCGGCGATGCAGCAAAGCGTGCCCCAAAACGGAAGATACAAAACGAGCCAAACGCAGGTTACCGCAACCCCCTTGCCGCCGCGGAACCTTGCCCATGCGGGATAGTTATGGCCCAGCACTGCGCCAAGCCCGGTATATAAAATCGACGCCTGCCCGATCAGTGGTGCCGTAGCATAATACGCCGCACCGCAGGCAGCAACCGTTTTTAACGTATCACCTGCCAGGGTTAGCAGCCCGGCCCCCTTGCCCAGTTGGGCCATGATATTAGCCATGCCGGGGTTGCCGGTGCCAAGCTGCCGCGCGCTTTTGCCGGAAACAACGCGGGCGACAACTTCTGCCGTAAGAAAACTGCCGAACAGATAACCCAGCAGGATACAGGCCAGCCGGGCGGCCAAGGCGTCTGGATGCATAAATGATAGCTCCTTTTTACCACTGTTTGGGCAGCGGTTGTCTTTTATTATATTATAGTCCCCTGTGCAAGGGGGCAATACGAGGGATATTCATGAATTTTGATGAGCTGAAACAGCAATGCCTGGCGTGCCAGCGCTGCGGATTGTGTGAGACCCGCACCCATGTGGTGTTTGGGCAGGGTGTGCCGGACGCCGAGGTTCTTTTTGTGGGCGAAGGCCCCGGCGCCAACGAGGACGCACAAGGCCTGCCGTTTGTGGGCCGCAGCGGCCAGCTGCTGGACCATTACCTGGAAGCGATTGACCTTGACCGCAGCAAAAATATTTATATTGCCAATATTGTTAAGTGCCGCCCGCCAGAAAACCGCGACCCTGCCCCGGAAGAATCCGCCGCCTGCCTCCCATGGCTGCGCATGCAGTTCCGGCTGCTGCGCCCAAAAATTGTGGTGTGCTTGGGCCGCATTGCCGCCCAGCAGATGATTGGAAAAGACTTTTCCGTCACGCGGGACCACGGTAAGTTTTTTGATAAGCAGGGCACATTGTTTATGGCAACTCTGCACCCGGCAGCGCTGCTGCGCAACCCAAAAAGCAAAATATCCGCGTTTGAAGATTTTGTAGCCCTGCGCGAGAAAATTGAGCAGGTGTGTGACCATACCTATAACCGCAGCTGACTGCCCTGACAGGAGGACGAGCCCTTGCAGGAACCTGTATCCCCAATACAAATCACACTGCCGGTGCGCCAGATGGTGGAATTCTTGCGCCGGGCTGGCAGCATTGACAACCGCTTTACCGGCTTTGACCGCGCCAATGAGGGCGCACGCATCCACCGCAAATTGCAGCGCGCCGCTGTAAAAGAACATGCCGATTACGCCGCGGAGGTATTTCTTCGCGGTATTTTTGCGTATGAAGAAATTGAATTTACGCTGGAAGGCCGCGCCGATGGCATTTTTACCGCAGCGGACGGTGTTACCGTGGTGGATGAGATCAAGACCACCGCATGCCCGGCGGCAGATATTACCCCGGATTTTGCACCGGAGCACTGGGCACAGGCTATTGTGTATGCAGCAATTTATGCGGCACAGCATGAGTTGGAAGAGATGCGGGTTCAGCTGACCTATTTCCAGGTAGATGAAGAGCTGATTCTGCGGTTTGAGCGGCGTTACACCGCGCAGCAGCTGCAGGAGGAAGTGAAAGCCCTGCTGGCGGAATATGCCCCCTGGGCGCGGCGGGCGGTTGAGTGGAAAAAGGCCCGGAACTCGGATTTGCAGGCCATGCAGTTCCCTTTCCCTGCGTATCGCCCCGGGCAGCGCGCGATGGCGGGCGAGGTATACAAAGTGTGCCGGGACGGCGGCCGGCTTTTGTGCCAGGCACCAACCGGGATTGGTAAATCCATGAGCGTGCTGTTCCCTGCCCTGAAATCTATGGGCAATGAGAGTGTGGGACCGATTTTTTATTTAACGGCCCGCGGCACAACCCGTACGGCAGCGGAAAACGCACTGGCTATCCTGCGCGATACCGAGCCGGAACTGCACCTGCGCAGTGTAACGCTGACAGCGAAAGACAAGATCTGCCTGTGTGAGACGCGGGAGTGTACCCCGGAAGCCTGCCCCTATGCCAACGGGTATTATGCCCGCATCAAAGGCGCTCTCTGGGATGTGCTGGATGTCCCCTGCCTGACGGCGGAAACCTTGCAGGAATATGCAGAACGCCACACGGTATGCCCCTTTGAGCTGGGGCTGGACAGCAGCCTGTGGAGCGATGTGATTATTGGGGATTACAATTATCTGTTTGATCCGGTTGTACATCTGGTGCGATTTTTTGAATCTGCCGGGGATTATATCTTCCTGGTGGACGAAGCGCACAACCTGCCGGGGCGCGCGCGGGAAATGCACAGTGCTGCCCTGACCAAAACCAGCTTTTATGAAGCGAAGAAGCTGTTGGGCAAAGGCAAAAGCAGCCTGAAAAACACTCTGACCAAAGTAAATGATGTATTTATTGAATGGCGCCACCGTGCCGAGGAAGAAACTGCCGCCAGAGATGGACGGTTTGGCAAAACATTCTTTCTAAAAGAGCGCAGCGAGGAGTTTGATCACCTGCTGAACCGCCTGTGTGAACCGTTGGAAGCATGGCTGGACGACCACCGAGAACCGGATGAAACCCACACGGCACTGCTGCAGTTGTATTTTGATGTGCGGACCTGGCTGCGCGTAGCAGATACCTTTGACGATCATTTTGTGCTGCAAATCACGGCATCCGGCAGCGAGGTGCGTGCAGCGCAGCTCTGCCTTGACCCCAGCGCCTTTTTGGCGGATAGTTTTGCCCTGGGGCGCGCCGCGGTGCTGTTCAGTGCAACGCTGGCCCCGGCCAGTTATTATAAGGACCTGTGCGGCGTGCCGGAAGCACGGGCCGTTGCCCTGCGCAGCCCCTTCCCCGCGGGCAATCAGGGACTGTTCTGCATCGGCAATGTCAGTACCCGGTATAAGGACAGGGATGCAAGCCTTGCCATTGTGGAGGAAAGCCTGGCGACGATGGTGCGGGCGCGCTGCGGGAATTATCTGGCGTTTTTCCCCAGTTATGCGTATATGGAGCAGGCTTATGCACAGTTCAAGGAGCACTGCCCGGAAATCAACTGCATCAAGCAGGAAAACGCGATGGATGAACAACAGAAAGCGGCCTTTTTGGCCCAGTTTGTGCCGGGCCCCAGCCAAACCCTGCTTGGCTTTGCCGTGATGGGCGGCGTATTTGGGGAGGGCGTTGACCTGACCGGCGACCGGCTGATTGGTGTAGGCATCGTGGGCCCAGGGCTGCCGCAGGTTGGACCCCGGCAGGAGCAGCTGCGGGACTATTTTGAGCAGACACGCGGTTCCGGCTTTGACTACGCCTACCGTTACCCCGGCATGAACAAGGTGCTGCAAGCTGCCGGGCGTGTGATCCGCACCCCGCGGGACAAAGGCGTGGTGCTGCTGATCGATAACCGCTTTGCCATGCCGGACTACCGCCGCCTGATGCCCCCGCATTGGAGCCACCTGAAAATGATTTATGATACAGAAGAGCTGGAACGGGAACTCTGGCGGTTTTGGGAAGAATAAAAACAAAACAGCACCGCAATCTTTGCCGTGCACATCGTCTTACTTGACTGTGTGTGCAACAAACTGCGGTGCTGTTTTTGCTTTGCTATTTAGAAGGTGGATTATTTCAGGGTGCTGGCCCACTCGTCAGGCTTGAATCCGACAAGGACAAAATCATCCCCGACCACCAAAGGCCGCTTGACAAGCATGCCATCTGTGGCAAGCAGGTGCAGCTGCTCATCCTCGGTCATGGTGGGCAGTTTGTCTTTCAGGGCAAGCGATTTATATTTCAGGCCGCTTGTATTAAAAAAGCGGCGCAGGGGCAGCCCGCTGCGAGCGTGCCATTCTTTCAGCTCTTCATAGGTGGGGGGCTGCTCCAGAATATGGCGGTCGGTGTAAGCAACGCTGTTTTCATCCAGCCAGCATTTGGCCTTTTGGCAGGTAGAGCATTTGGGATATTCAATAAACAGCATGATAAGCTCCTTTGGGTTATTCAACCGGGATTTTGGCTAGCTGGGCATCCAGCTGATTCAATGCGCTTTCCGGCAATGCCGCCTGCAGGAAGCCGGAAATTTCGCGCAGGCTGATTCCCTGGGAAAGTGGGTTAGACACAATGGCCTGCCACATATCCCCCAGCACAGCCTGCAGCAGAGCGCTGGCCTGCGGGTTCTTCATCAACCTGCGCACCGGCATATTCAGGCTGAGCGGCCCGGCGGCAAGCTGGGCGGCAAGCTCGGTATCCGGTGCGGTAACGCCCAGGCAGCCCCACAGCTTTTGCAAAAAGTCAACGCTCATCGGCAGCCATTGGGCGGTTGCCGGGTTGACACGGGAAGCTTCCGGCCCGGAGGTACAGGCAGTGGCAAGGGAAATGCCGTGTGCCCCGGTCGGGAAGATGTGTAGCGCAAACGGGATGCTGTGGTCAGCCAAAGCATCTGCAAAAACAAGGCTGTTCTTAACAGGAACCAGCGCGTCCCCCTGGGTAGCAAACAGGAATGTGGGCGGGGTGTCATCATCAACCAGCGCGTGCAGGTCGGGCTCCTGGCGGCCAGCGACGGTCCACATTGCACCCAGCGTTGCGGCATAGCCCAACACAAGGGCGTTGGGGCGCTGTGCCTTGGGCAGCAGTGTGCCCAGCGAAGCAACCAAATGCCCACCGGCAGAAAAGCCAACGGCGGCGATCTGCTGCGGGTCAATTTCCAGCTCCGCGGCGTTGGCGCGCAGGTAATCCATTGCGGCGGCACCGTCCTGTAATGCTTTGTCAATCGGGGTGGTTGCATCTGCCGTATAGCGCAGAACAAACGCATTGAACCCCTGTGCCATATAAGCCAGGGCAACCGGTTCGCCCTCACGGTCAGAGCAATATTGGTAGCCGCCGCCGGGCACGACCAGCATAGCCGGGCGGATGGCGGCATTTGGCATTTTGGGGCTTTGGTCCTGCAGATAGCAGGTCAGAACAGCCTGGTTAGGAGCAAGTGTAACGGTGATGATTTTCACGGAAATCCCTCGCTTTCGCGCACATATTTAACATTTGACTGTATTGTAGCATTTGTGCCGGAAAACGACAAGCGAGATTGCGAAAGTTTTGTTCAAATTTTATATATTGTCCATATCACTTGTGATTTAAGGGGTGCAGTTCTTCCTGCTGCTCCTGCAAGGTTTTGCTGATGGTGTGCTCCATGGCTTTTACATCCTGGTGCAAAGCGGCGGCTTCCCGCTGCAGTTCAGGGTTCTCTTCAATGTCTTCACGGATAAACATGAAGCTAAGGCTGACCAGCAACGAAGCACAGCAGAACCAGATCACACAGTTGCCAAAATGGATGGTCAGCAGACTGCCGGCAGCGGCCCCCACAGCAAACAGTGCAATTACAGCAAAATACTGCATGGCGCGGCGCAATACAGCGCGGTCTTTTGTGTGCAGGCCGGTGTACAGGTACTGCATACCGCTGCGCATGTTGCCAATGCACATGGTGCTGGCATATGCATTGCCGTGCACCTTGCGGAAAGATTGTACCTGCATGGCGCAGACAAAGCTGACCAGCATATTGGCCAGCCAGTCCAGATTGTTGGGGATAAAGCCAACAACAAACAACAGTGCAATCTCAATCAGCAAAATCAGCTGGCGCCAGTGGAATCTCTCCATCAGGTGGTAGCGGTTGCGGATGCCCTCGGCAAAATAGACACCGGCGGCAAAGGCCAGCAGCGGCAAAAGATACCGCAGCGCTTTGGCAAAATCACCCTCGCAAAAATTGGTGGCCATCAGCACGATATTGCCGGTTTGAGCGTTGGCAAAAACCTTGCCGCGGCCCATGTAGGTGTAAGCGTCCTGAAATCCGCCGGACAGGGTTAGAAATACTGTCGTACGGAATGCATCGGACATTTGGCGGCTATGTGTAGCCATGATGATACCCCTCCCCGCCTGCTGTTTGGGCAGGCTGTTTTTCTCTTTTTCTGGTTGTCCTAAATACTTTTAATTTCTTATTGCCTGGTGCGCTTCCCTGTATGGAACTGCGCTGCGGCAAACTTAAAATTCAACGCCTTTTCTTGCCGGAATGCCTTTTTCGTATGGGTGGCGGCGGCAGCACATTTCAGTAATGTAATCTGCGGCATCCAGCATCCAGGGGGCCGGGTCGCGGCCGGTCATTGCCAGTTCCTGCTCGGCAGGCTTGTGCAGTACGGCGTTTTGCAGCAACTCTCGGTCCACCATGTTCAGATTCCAGGCGGCGCAGGCTTCGTCCAGAATCAAAAGGTCCGCCGGTTCGGCAAGCGCCCGGCGCAGGTTTTCAGTTTGCAGGGCACGGGTGGCGGCCTTTTCTTCCTCATTCATCTGGAATACAAACTTCTGCCCGGCTTTGCCGCGGTAGAAGGTAGCGCCAAGGGTTTGCAGCGGTTCCAGTTCCCCGGTTGCACCGCCTTTCAAAAATTGCACGATCACCACGCGCCGCCCGCAGCCCAGCGCCCGCACAGCCAGGCCCATGGCAGCTGTGGTTTTGCCCTTGCCGTCACCGTGGTATAAATGAATCAAACCATTGCTCATAAGGCTGCCTCGCTTTGTGTGGCTTTGGTATACTGCACGGTTTCCAACAGCTGCAAGGTGTGGTCTGTTTGCCAGTTGGCGGCATCCAGGCGGTAGCCGCCCGCGTTGGGACCGCACCAGTCGTGATAATCCCGCCGCGGCAGACCGTAACGGGACATAACCGCCATCTGGATGCCGCCGTGCGCTACAATCACCAGCTGCTGTTTGTGCTGCGCAAGGCTTTCTTCCACCAGTTTGGCAAAGGCGGCACAGCTGCGGTTACAAAAATCCTGAATGCGCTCCCCATCCGGGCGGGCAGCAGTCTTGTTGGCTTCCAGCCAGGCAAGGTAGTCGGGGTCGTGCTCAATGTGGATATAATGCCGCCCCTCAAAACTGCCAAAGCACATTTCCCGCAAGTCCTGTACAATGATCTGCGGGCAGCCGGGGAAAAAGATTTCCGCCGTCTGCCGTGCGCGGATGAGCGGGCTGACATAGGCAACATCCGGCATAAACCCTGCCGGGCGCAGCTGGGCGCGGCCCGCGGCGGAAAGCGGGATATCCTGTTGACCCTGGTACCGGTGTTGGGCGTTATATTCTGTCTGCCCATGCCGCAAAAGGTAAATCTGCATGATTTCACATCCTGATATCAATTCTTTATCAAGCTGGCAGTTGCTGCCAATCCCTGCCCGGCTCTGGCGCAGCGGGCCCAAAGCCGCCGGAAGTCGAAGTATACAGGAACAACTTTATTATAACATTTTCCCCTTCCTGTGCAAGCCCCGTTGGTACATTGTGCGTATAATGCACCGCTGGTGGGGCCACAATAAGGTTACCATGCGGGTTGCATGGCAAATGATAAGGGAGCGGATGGGAAAGATGCAGGCAGTGCAGGAAATGATCAATGTGTTTGTTGCCAGTGTGGTTTCGCTGGCGGTACTGTTTATTTTAACGCGGCTGGGCGGCAAACGGCAGATTGCCCAGATGAACTTGTTTGATTATGTCAACAGCATTACCATTGGTTCCATTGCGGCAGAGATGGCCACCAACCTGGAACAATGGTACCGCCCGCTTACCGCCATGATCGTGTATGGTATCGCAGCTTTTGCAGTACATTACGGCACCTGCAAAAGCCGGAACGTCCGCCTTTGGTTGAGCGGACAGGCCATTCCACTGATGGAGAACGGAACGATTTATAAAGCGGAGCTGGACCGCGCCAAAATAGACCTGAATGAATTTTTAGCACAAGCCAGAGTAGCCGGATATTTTGATTTGAATGAAGTGCAGTGTGCCATGCTGGAAACCAGCGGCCAGATCAGCTTTTTACCCAAAAGTTTCAACCGCCCGGTCACCCCGCAGGACCTTGCCATCCAGACAGATCTGGCCAGCAAGTGGTATGACCTGGTGTTGGATGGCAAGCTGATTGAAGAAAACTTGCACACCAGCGGAAAGGACCGCACCTGGTTGAACACCCAGCTTTCCCGCGCGGGCATCGGCCAGTTGAGCGAAACGTTTTATGCTGCCTGTGATAATCAGGACAACTTTTTTGCCTGCCGCGGAGAATAAATACAGAAAAAATGACAGCAAAAAGGGGCCGGTGTTACCCGACCCCCCTTGCGGTTTAGGAATTCAATTATTTGAAGTAACGGTCCAGCAGACCCTGCATGCCGCGGCCATGGCGGGCTTCGTCCTTTGCCATTTCATGCACGGTGTCATGGATGGCATCCAGATTCAGAGCCTTTGCCTTCTTGGCCAGCTCCATCTTGCCTGCGCAGGCACCAGACTCGGCATCCACACGCATCTGCAGGTTCTTTTTGGTGCTGTCGGTCAGGACTTCGCCCAGCAGTTCTGCGAACTTGGAAGCATGCTCAGCTTCCTCAAAAGCGTAACGCTTCCAAGCTTCGGCGATTTCCGGGTAGCCTTCACGGTCGGCAACGCGGCTCATGGCCAGGTACATGCCAACTTCGCTGCACTCGCCGTTAAAGTTCTCGCGCAGGCCCTGGATGATATCTTCCGGAGCGTCCTTGGCGATACCGACAACATGCTCGGTCACATAGGAATTATCGGTCTTTTCGATGAACTTGGAAGCGGGAGCCTTGCAGACGGGGCAGAAATCGGGGATGGAGCCCTCAGCAATGTAGCCACAGACAGTGCAAACATACTTTTTCATAAGAAATACCTCCGAATCAAAATAATGGTTTGTTCTTGGTTTTTAGTTTTATGAGCCGCACAAGACGTTCAAATTTTTGAACTCGTTCCCTGTGCCATGGTTATATTATAGCCGCAGAAATGTGAAATGTCAACACTTTTTTAAAAATTTTTAAGACGCTATCTTAAAATGTAATTTTGCTTTCCGCTTTGCTCTTCGGCGGAATAATTCTCTTGACAGCGGGAAAAATCAGGCGCGATACCATATAGGTGCAGGAACCAACGATAAGACCTGCTATCAGCAGCATTGGCGCATAGGTGATTGCCATTTTGTCTGAAAGCAGCGCTGCAGCCCCCAGCAGCTGGCCGCAGTTGTGCGCCAGTGCCCCACTGACCGAAAAAATGTAGCCTGTGATGGTGAATGGCAATGCCAGAAGCAGGCAGAACACAGCCAGGGAAAGCGCGCCCCCGCACAGCGAAAGAAACCCGGCTGTAACGCCGCGGGTAAGCAACGCAAACAACGCTTTGAGCAGCACAAGATAAAGCGCCGAACGGCGGTTCAAAAACAAAACGGCGTACATGACAACAATATTGGAAAGCCCCAGCTTCATGGCGGGCATCAGGCCCAAAAACGGGGTAAGCATGGATTCCAAAAAAGAAAGCGCCATGGAAAGGGCAAACAGCATGCCAAGCAGGGCGGTTTGTCTGGCTTTGTAGTTCTGCAAGGGGGATTCCTCCATTACTTTATAAGTTACATGGATTCTGTATTTCAAAGTGTAAGGTGGCGGGCGGAGTTTGTCAAGCGCCGGTATTTTTGCGCAAAATTGTGGATGTGAAAGTGTGTGAGATTTACCCTGCGGGACTTGAAAAACAGGTGTAAATCGTGTATTCTATATAAGTACATTATTCTGGTGTACTATAGTAGGTGATCTAAATTCCCAGAGGGCCAAAGAGATAAATTTGAACCCCGAACCAACAAAGGAGAACTATATTATGAAAAAATTGATTTCTGCCTTGGCGGCAGCCGTTTTGTTTGCCACCCTGCTGGCTGGCTGCGGCAGCGGCGCTTCTTCCTCTGCCAGTGCTTCTTCGGAAGCTGCCAGCAGCACGGCTTCTGAGGCAGCCAGCACCGATGCTTCCTCCACCGAGGAAGCCACTGCCAGCGTGGATTTGGGCGCCATCGTGACCGCCATTGAGGCTGTGAACGAAGTGCCCAATGCCCGTGCCATCGATGACTTCTCCATGGAGAACGAGATGAACCTGACCCCGGATAACATTGTTGCTTTCCAGGGCGATGTGACCAACGACCAGGCAGACTGTGCTCTGGTATTCGCCGCCCAAGTCAAAGATGGCACCGCTGACGCCGTGAAAGCTGAACTGGAAGCCTATAAGGAATCAATGAGCAGCACGCTGTATGCTGACTTTGCTGATAAAGTTGCCAAGGCACAGGATGCACGCATTGTGGTAAAAGACAATGTTGTGGTCATGGTCATTGCCGGTGTGAATGGCCCGGATTATTCCGCAATCGACACCGCCATTGACGGGGCACTTGCCTGATAGCACAAACCGATACCAAACAGGCCGCGCCCCAACAGGCTGCGGCCTTGTTTTTTTTGGTGGGCTGTTCCCCACACTCCCTGAACCAAGAGAGGAGGAACCGCTGTGAATTTTAACAGCGTTGTCTTTTTATTCTGTTTTATGCCGCTGGCGCTGGGGCTGTATTACCTTGTGCCGGGCAGGGTCAAAAATGCGGTGCTGCTGGTGGAAAGCCTGCTGTTTTTCTGCTGGGGCGGTATTACATGGCTGCCGCTGGCCGTGGGCATGGTTGCCATCAACTATGCGGCGGGGCTTCTGCTTGCCAGCCTGCCCGCCGGGGGCAAGCGAAAAATCGTGCTGATTGCTGCCATTGTGCTGACGGCAGCGGCGCTGGTCTACTGCAAATACACGAACTTTTTGCTGGATACGCTCAACGTTATCGCTTCCACCGGGTTTGCTAAGCTGAGCTTTTTGGATGTTTTGCCACTGGGCATCAGCTATTATACGTTTAAGCTCATCAGTTATACTGCGGATGTGTATACCGGCAAGATAAAAGCGGAACGCAGCCCGGTGGTCTTTGCGGTATATGTTCTGATGTACCCGCAGCTGATCGTTGGCCCGATCGTGAAATACCGGGATATGGCGGATGTCCTACACCAGACACAGGGACGCTGCACCCTGCAAAAAGCGCAGGATGGTGCTGAAATGTTTGTGTTCGGCCTTGCCAAAAAGGTGATTTTGGCGGATTCCATTGCGGCGCTCTGGCAGGATATCATCGGAACGGGCGGCATTGGGCTGGCGAACGCTTCCCTGCCGCTGGCATGGCTGGGCATTATTGCGTACTCTTTGCAGCTGTACTTTGACTTTGCGGGTTACTCGGAGATGAGCAATGGCCTGAGCCTGATGATGGGCTTTGAATGCCCGGCGAACTTTAACCTGCCGTACATTTCAGGCAGTATTACCGAATTCTGGCGGCGGTGGCACATCAGCCTTTCCGGCTGGTTCCGGGATTACATTTATATCCCGCTGGGTGGCAACCGCTGCAGTGCCGGGCGCCAGATGCTGAACATGCTGGCCGTCTGGGCGCTGACCGGCATCTGGCATGGTGCGAACTGGAACTTTATCTGCTGGGGCCTTTACTATTTCGTGCTGCTTGTCATCGAAAAGAACTTTTTGATGAAGTACCTGAAAAAAGGCAAGGTCTGGCCGCACATTTACACATTGTTCCTGGTGGTACTGGGCTGGGGGCTGTTCACCTGCAACGCCCCCGGTGCACCGCTGGGGCTGCTGCTCAGCCGGTTGTTCATCCCGCAGGGCGGCGTTTCGGCGCTGTATTTCCTGCGCAATTATGCGGTGCTGCTGGTTGTGTGCTGTGTTTGCTCCACCCAACTGCCGGGGCGGTTCTGGCAGTGGTGCAAAGGCAAAGCCCCGCTACGGGCAGTGCTTTGCGGCGTCTGCTTTGTTCTGTGCACGGCGTATGTGGTAGCAGCAACGGGTTCCACCGCACTGTATGCAAACTTTTAAGGGGAGGGATGGCTTTATGGAAAAATATGTTCACCGCAGATCTGACCGTCATCTGCCGCCAGCTTCCCTGATTGTTTTTGCCGCCTTGCTGTGCGGGTTTGCACTGGTCAACCTGTTCTGGCCCAAGCGCGAGAACTCGGAGCTGGAAAACCGCAAACTGGCGCAAATGCCAGTGTTCAGCGTAAAAACTTTGCTGAACGGCAAATGGCAGGATGATTTTTCCACCTATCTGCAGGACCAGGTTGCCCTGCGCGATGGGTGGATCAACCTGGAAAGCACCGTCAATGCCCTCGCGTTTGGCAAAACGGAGGAAAGCGGCATCCTAAACGGCAAAGATGGCTGGATGTTCACCAAGCTGTTTACCGTCAGTACGGATACTGAGAAGCAGCTGGGGAAAAATATCAGTGCCGTCACAAACTTTGCCCAGCGCTACCCCGGCCGGGTCACTTTTTTGCTGGCACCTTCGGCCAGCGATATCTACCCGGAAATGCTGCCGGCCAATGCCCCCATGGTGGACGAAGATGCCATGCTGGATGACATTTTTGCCCAAGTGCAGGCCAGCGGGGCGGATGTGATCGATATGCGCGACGATTACCGCGCCAATAAGGACCAGTATCTGTACTTTAAGACCGACCACCACTGGACACCGGATGGTGCTTACCGCGCTTACCAGCAGTTCTGCACGCTGAAAAATCTGACGCCGTTTGACTGCAATGTCTATACCAAAATTACCGTTCCCGATTTTTACGGCACGCATTATTCTGCTACGCGGCGCTGGAATGCACAGGCGGACAGTTTCAGCTATTATGATCTGCCCAACCAGATGACGGTTTATAAAGTAAACGGCGAAGCAGATTATGAACCGGTGAAAACCGAGGGCCTGATGAACCTTGCCAAGCTGGATACTCGTGACAAGTATGGAGCTTTTTTGGATGGCAACAACGGTTATTCGGTGATTGAGGGCAACGGGACAGGCAGCATCCTGGTGGTAAAGGATAGCTATGCCAACAGCTTTATCCCCTACCTGACGGCGAATTATGCGAAAATTGGCGTGGTGGATTTCCGCGGGCTGGCCTATGGGTTAGATTCCACGATTGAAAAAGAGGGCTATGACCAAATCTTGATCCTGTATAACTTCCAGACTTTTATTTCTGACAACAAAGTGATTTATCTGGACCGCCCCACAACGCTGAAGTAAAAACGCCGCAGCCCGCCTGCATTTTGCAGGGCATCCAGCTTGTGCCGGGGAAATGTGATTTTGCGGGAACCTGCAGGAATCCATTTTGAACAGGCGGCCAATAGAAATGCCGATGCTTTAGCCTACGAATCTCACTGTGAGGTATACCGCATGGAACACCAACCTTTTACCATTGCGCAAATGCGCCCCATCCGTGATTGTATGACAGTCTCCCGCCCGGCAAACCTTGGCAAAGAGGTGCCGGTCACTTGGTTTTCCCTTGGGGCGGGTACTACCATTACGCCGGAAAGCTATGACTGTACGACCCTGTATGTGGGTGCTATGGGCAACGGCCGCTTTATCTTAGGCGAAGATGGCCGGGCAGTTCCCTTTGCGGAGGATGATTTTCTGGCTGTTCCGCCCAAAACACTGTGTGGAACCAGCACGGATATCGGTATGATCTATACTGAAATTATTTTGAAAAAGGAGAATACTATCCTGAACAACATCATCAAAGCTGGCCAGCCCACAGCCCTGAAAGACCTGATTTCTTACGAAGAGGGCAGCATTGCCAATGTTGACCTTGTCCACGCAGACAACATGAAGTTTGTGCTGATGGCATTCGATGCGGGCACCAGCCTGCCCCCACACCGCGCCCCCGGCAACGCCATCCTGACCGCACTGGAAGGCAAAGCAATCATTGACTATGAGGGTCAGGATTACGAGCTGAACGCAGGCGAAAGTTTCCGCTTTGACAAAAACGGCCTGCACAGCGTTACCCCGCAAGGCAAGTTCAAAATGAGCCTGCTGCTTGTGATTGAGTAGAATCAAACCATAAATCGCATTCCCCCGATGCAGAAGATAACCCTTTTGCATCGGGGGAATTTTTATTGGGAAAGCAGCGTGGAATAGTACGGTTCAGCCCTTTAGGGCAATACCGCATAATTCTAAGTGCCGATACGGCGAGCGAGGTGCGGCAG
>ERZ780178.498-NODE-498-length-29798-cov-45.820462_pt1 | contig 29798 bp, 17 predicted proteins | sample MGYA00511018_ERZ780178 | MGnify/ENA primary metagenome ERZ780178 (study PRJEB29588, sample SAMEA2151439) | human gut metagenome | biome: human gut; feature: human-associated habitat; material: faeces | place: Denmark | collected 2008/2010 ...
TATGTATATTTATAAACAAGCAAGTTGATATTTATTCACTTGCGAAACTTCAGTAGAATTAATATTGAGTCCAAAATTACCGATAAATATTGAAACAACAAAAAATGCCTTTATTTTTTTACCTTATTTAAACTTGTAGATGATAACATAGCCCTCGTTTGTGAATTCACAAAAGTAGTCGTTATTGCGGTCATTTTAGTCGAAATGCGGTCGTTCACGGTCGTTTTAAGTCGTTTTAAGTCGTTATTTAGACCATTTGCGGTCGTTCGCGGTCGTTTTCGGTCGTTTTCGCGGTCGTTCACGGTCGTCCCTACTATTGAATATCTATCAAACTGAGCCTACTTTAAAAGTTGTTTTGATGCGTTATCTCCTATCGCTTTTTTAAAGTCGGCCCAGTTATTTCTAGATAATTAATTTTGTGTAAATGAGTAAATCTATAACTAATCACTCATAATTTATGTTGCTTTCCTTTTCCGGCAAGGGTTTCACCACAACATCTTTGAGGGTAACGATATATCCCCAAAATGTTCTATCCGTTTCTTCGTCACAGCTTAAATCCTTTTCATGACCATCAGCCCTGAGGATTTCCTCTTGAATGGTATTTGCCTGAGAATAAGAGACAACACACTTTCCCTTAGGAAACTCACTGCGCTCAGCTATGATTTGGGTAACTGTACCACTAATGGAATACTTGGCAAAGCCATGATCCTCTTCTTCAAAATCAATGATGGTACCATGAGCATTTTTATACTCTGCAGACATAACGCAAGTCCAATCCACTTTGTCACCTACCCCAAACGGATCGCCACTACTTTGCAGTTGCCACGCTTCGTAATATAGCTTACACTCATCATAATGAGTCTCTTCCTTGATTTGAAGTTTCTCAATATAGCTTGAAAGACATTCCAGTTCCTTGGACAAATTCGTAAAGCAATTGTCTCCATCCCAATTTAACTGAATCTTACCTGTAAGATGGAGCAGTGCAGCCAAAGGAAAATCAACACCATCGGACCATGCTGTATAGTAACCGTGGATACCGAATGCATTCAAAACACGAAAGCCCTCCGCAACAATTGCCTCCTTGAAATCTTCATAAGGAACTATCTCATGCCATTCTTGAAGAACGTTCTTTTCATCGTCCCTCTGCTGTATATCCATGATGACCATATCGTTTTTTAATAATTTCAGCTCCAGATGCATCTCCCCCGGCTCTTCATCCCATGTGGCTTCCGTCTCTTCGATGTAATCTTCTGATACATAACCTTCTTTCTTGGCAATGGAAAAATCCAAGCAGGCTTCAATCAAAGAGGCCAACGGATTAGGACCACCATAACCGGCATCACACTTGATCAGCTTATTGCCAATCAACAGCTCAATGCCACAACAACCATAAATGATATACTGAACATGTACTTTAAACTGACTCATACTTCTTGATCTATATTTTTACTTACGATGTTATACTCCCAATTCTCCCATCAGCACCTTTCTGAAGCTGATAGGCAGATATACATTCCCCAAGAAAGCAGCATCCGTGAGCATAAACCCATCTCTTCTAGAGTATACCGAGCGGTACCGCAACCCACAGGAGTTACCAAGAGCTACAGTTCCGGATGTTCCATGGCATATTGGTAAATCTCAAGAATGATGCGTATAGGTAACATCCCCATATTACCATCTGTCATCCAGCAGTCCTCCTCATCTTTATTCAAAATGATACTTTCCAGGTACAAAAACAGGAAGCCATTATGCAATCTATCTGCACTACCAGAAAAAAGATGGTCTCCAGCTGCAAATATACAACTTTTTTTTGAATTGCATGAAAAATCTTCAATTCATTGCTGTAAGAATCCTATTTTCTCCCATTATGTATAGCTGTCTATTGCCATAAAAGGAAAGAACATACGCTTCCGAGAAACAAACGAATGAAGTGAACCGGTCGAAATTTTCGACCGGTCCTGCTTATATCACTACAACAGGGAACTTGAAACATCACAATTCACTCCAATGCTTTTCATATGTTTCCTTGCTCTCCTTATCCAGATACTCCTGCAAGAACTTAAATGGGAAAGGATAAGTCATCTGCTCACCCCATCGACCAAAGCCCACCAGTAACATGACCTTCAGTTGCTGGATATCATCCCAAACTCTATCAGGATGCTTTTTCTCAAGGATGAAGATACGACGTACTCTTGGCATCTTGTCTATTTTCTGAGATGCAATGAATTGAATTCTATGACTGTTATTTCCAGATATGTATGAGTAAGCCCCTTCACCGTTCAAGCCTTCAGCCCTCCATAAATGAAAGCCCATGTAGCCACGAAGATACCAATGATTGCAACCATTGGCTTTTCTCTTGAAAACTGACAACGTAGGAATCTCCTTATCATCTTCATCCAGATACCTGGCATAAACTTCATCGATATAAGAAGCATCCAATATAGGAATTTCTTCCGTATCCACGATGAGATACATGTTTCCATCCTTGGCCATCACCTTGTAATCACGAAAACCTTTGATGCGTGATGTAGGACCATAGCCAATGGTATTGGAAACGAATGTATCGAAATCCACTCCCTGTTTGTCAGAAAAGCCATACGCCTTTAAAAGCAAGTTTCCGGTTTCAATATTTGCAGACAAAGACCCTCCATGAGCCACATCCTTATTAGACTTGAAACTGTAAAACGTCCAATCCTCCATCATTTCCCCTAAGGCTGGAGGCATCTGACAATGTATATTGCAATCCTTAACCATCAACTCCATCAAGATTCTAATAGCCATGCTCTTAATGATCTTATCTTGCTTTTCATTTCCAGAATGAACCAGATGCTGAATGGCTATGGAGCTACCATACTTGCTCTTTGAATATTCAGTATCATCTTCCGGCTGACACAATCCAACCACCACATCCGGTGCTTGACCTCTTTTTGCAAACGCCAAAGAATTACCGATACCCTCTTTCATACAATTCTTGAGCAGAGCAATCTGCTTCTTGGAAGCTGGAGTCTTGAATGGATCTTCGAAACCTATAACCTTGTCCTTAAAGTATTCCGCCAACATTTTCAGCATTTTGTTCTCCGGACTTCCTTCCTGAAAATCCAACACATCATAGTCAGTGAAACTGAGCTTAAGAAGATTCTCAAATTTCTCATTCACCAAATCCACAACCTGACGGATCACAAACAACTTGCCATGATTGTATTTCTTCGAATCGAATGGCCAATAAGGGACAACATTGCGGGTTGCCTTGAATCTCTTCTGCTGGATATAGAGCTCATCCAAGTTATAGACGTTCTCCTTACCCTGCTTGACACCAAATGGACAAAGCGGCTTACCGAGCCAAAGAGTACCATCCATCTCCTTACCTATCTTGAAGACACAATTATTCCTGCGCTTCAAGTCTTCAAAGGTCTTGGGATGTGAAAAGCTAACCGTCTTGGCAGAGAGGTTCATATACTGATTTACCTCCAGCTTCAAACATACAAGCTCCTGGCGCGAAGCAGGAATACCAAAGTTATTGTCATCACATACCAACAACTGACCATTGTTATACATCATGCCATTTTTGCCATGCTTGCCCAACGAATTGACAGCCAAGGATGCAATGATTCTTTTCTGCAGATACTCACTATAGTCTGATAGGTCATCGAGACGCATAGCCACATCTTCCTGCTTGCCAAGACTCTCCAACACCTTCTTTTCATCACCTCTTCTTACAAGTACGAAGAACTTGGTACAACCTTGTTCATACTGTCCATACTTTGCCCAGAAGCCTGCTACAGATACGGCAGGGGTGCCAGAGAGCTGCTCATAAGATAGATTCTTACGATCCTTATCCCTGCTTTTCATACTGTATGAAACAATGGAGTACTTCTTGAAAAGAGCACCACCATCCCAAGTAACCGACAATTTATTCGTCGTCACGGGCAATTTCAGAATTTCTTCTGTACTAAATAAATTTCTTCCCATAATCATTTAACTTTCTATGAGTTTCTTAATCCTTTCCATTACCTCAGGAATCACATGACCTTCCTTGTCAATAACCCCGCAAATCTCATGTGAATCCATAGAGTCATCCGGCATCTTGAGCATGTTGACCGTATAAAGAGGACAGCCGAGTCTTTCTTCCTTGATCTTTCGCTTCCTGGAAGTAGCCAGATCACCCTCTCTGTCATTATGTTCAATAAGAGGATTCATGTTTTTTACATCAAAAGCTACCTTGTGGTTGCCATCGGCATCATTGATGACAAAGTCAGCCAGCTCGTAATCCCTTCCCTCCAAATGTGCAAAAGCATCTTCATCACAATGGGTATAGCAGAGAACCAATGCCCTGAATGCCTCTTCACCAATCTCACCGGCATAGTCTGCCATCAAAATCTCCGGATGTAGAATCAAACCTCCAGGCTTCCATTCCGTTGCATAACCATTCTGCTCAAAATGAGCACGAATCACGTCATTCTTCATCAATATATCCAAGCGGACAGACGAAGGAGAAACCGAAGAGCCCTCAATCTCTCCAAGATCATTTCTTGCCCAATCCCCATAACACTTATGAAGGAAGGTGACTATCTTGCTCTTCTCCGTCAGCTCTTCAAAACTATCTATGACAGGCTGGGTAATAATGGCCTGCTTGTAGTATTGGTTCATGATCTGACCATTCCTGACCCTGAATGGAATACCATTTTGCTCCTCATCCTCATCAAAATCCTCTTCATCTGAAAAAGGATGTGGAGTAAAATGAAGAGCATTTCGTCTCATCCTGTTCAATGCTCTCCTGGCTTCAGCTGCGTCATTCATTCGCTTTTCTGCATCCACCCGACACATATCCATGTCCGATTCACCATAATGAGCCACAACATCACTGACCAAAGCCTTGAACTCCATAGTCTGCGACTTTTGAAGACCAACTCTCATAAAGTAGCCCTTCATATCCTCGTCATAAAGAATGTAGGTAGTATGAGGCTTATTCCTGGTTCTGCAGATTCTGCCCACAGCCTGCTCCAGTATGGTCAGTGCCCAGGAGGCCTTGTCCCTGGCTACAGACTCTTCACGGAAGTAGAGCTTACCCCCGGAAACGGCACAATCCAACCATCTTTTAACCTGGTTGGGAGAGAGCCAGCCACGTTCCTTGAGCATCATCAAAGACATCATCACCCGATAAATTCCCTGTTCATCAGCCAAGCCTGTCCTGTCACCATCCATGGTCAGATAGGAAGTAGGGCTTTGGAGATAAATGGCATCCCAATCCTTCTTGAGCTTAGACTCATCTTTCTCCCAGTTGTCTCCCTTTAAAAAGTCCAAGCCCTCAGGAACCTGATATTGCAGGTTGGCACCTGCCTTGAAACTGCCATAAGCAGTCACAAGCATCACCTTTGAAAGGCTGCCATCACTCAAACCATTCAACACCACTTTCTCCACTTCCTGAAGGTTGTTGGACATGAAAAGATGCTCATTTTCCCATTTAGGCAACCCATCATCAAAATCCCCGCTCTTCAGCTGGTCCTTGTAAGACCCGTCTATGAGACATGCCAATACCCTCATCTGCGTCATCAAGGCCTTGTCCTTCACTGCTGACCTGTTCTGGAAAAACAGCATGCTGTGAATATCATCATGCGTGTGGAACCAGTGATAGGCCTCTATGAACTGATAGATGCGATAAAATTCAAAAGTAGGATCACTGCTCTCACCACCAGTCTTGTATACACGCTCTCTTGCAAGCTTGAACCATTCATCAACATATCCATCATCTACCGCATCCTGACTGAACATCCTGCGATAATGATCCGGCAACCTTACCTTCTCCTTTCTCTTGTCAGCATAGCGGTAATGCTGAAGGGATTCGGTATAAACACGATGTCCCTTAGGATAAGTGGCAGCCACCAATGCATCAAACTTCTCACTTTCCTCCTCGGATAATGTATGAACACGATCCCCCAATACAAACTTGAGATGATCAATATCCAGGTTGCTGATGACCGACTTGCTTGAAGCAGTGGCAGAGCACAAAACCACGGTCACCTGACCAGAAATCACCAAACTATACAGAATCTTCTCCGGAGTTGTAGTAATCTCCCTGCAAGAAAGCCTTACACGATGTGCACTGTCCCTGTCATCTATATCTTCCTGGTAAAGCTGACACCCCTGCATGTAGAAGGAGTCGTCCGCCATCTTGATTTTCTTGTCATCAGCCATGATATCCAGGTTCTTGCGATTGGTCATGTAGTCAAGCAGCTGCTGTTCTATGATTTTCTCAGCCCCACTTTCAAAACGGGCCATCAGCGTATGGGTCTCACGTTCCTGTGTTGGCCAACCCATATACTGATCCTTGTCATCTACCATGATCCTGAATTCTTCCTGCCTGCGCTTCAGAGATTCCTGAATGAGATTGCAGAGCTGCTTTTTGACAGCAGTTACATTGCCACCTACCATTCGCAGAAAGTCATCCAATGGCACCACCACTTGAAACTCCTTCCTTAAGTCTTCTCCATCCAGGCTGTGTCCCAACCGAAACTCTTTCTCTCCATGCTTGTAACAGATATAGGCGCGTCCTTTCTCCTTACCGCTGCCAATATCAAGCTTAAAGAGCGAACCAGAAAAAAACACGCCCCTGCGATATGAATCAATCGGCTCAGAACTTCTCAGGAAAATATTCTTGTAAGGAACCACATTTCCCATCTTGCGCTTCCAATTCTCCTGTATGATGCTCTGCCCCTTTTCAAGGGCTCCTACAAGCTTATCATCGTAGTAGGCAGTGGAAAGCTCGTTCCGGCTATTCACCAGGTCCAGATATTGCAAGTAGCCCAGATATCCCCTGCTGTATCTGTTCTCTCCCCCTAGCTTGTTGCATGCCTGCTCAATGATGACATCACGCATGGCCACAGCAGCCTGGTCAGATTCATCAACGATGATCAAGGTCTGCTTATCCGTGAAATTCTTGAGATGAACACTCTCAGAAAGAATTGGATCAATGCCATACGTCGCTTTTTGAACCGTCATGAGCAAGACCTTCTTGCTATGTAGGTTTACCTGAGGATATACCTTCTCTAGCGAAGGAAAATGCTTCAAGACATACTTGATGCTCACATTCTTCACAACACCATCAGCTTGAAGAAGATGCTTGTAGGTATTGAAGAAATTCTTGATTGCATATCTGATTTTTTGCTCCACTTCATTGACAGCCTCCTTAGCAGAAGCATTGTTAGGATCATCCTCCAAGATCCTTACCCAAGTTTCAAGACTGGCTACATATTTCCTGACCTGCTGAATCTTGCCCTCCAGATTACCCACTGCATGATGCTTGCGAAGCTCACCCACCTGATACACCATTTCATCCAGCAAAGACTTCAAGGAGCCACTGCCACAGGCCTTCAATACCACCTCGGCATTGTTCTCGACAATAAGCTTCTCATCACTCTTAAGTCCCCCATCCTGATCGATGAACTTCTCAATCTCACGGTTCATACCCTCAATAAGCTTGTTCTGAACACACAGGATGATGATGCGTTCAAAATGCTTGGGATAAAACTCACAGGTAAGCTTGCCTATGGTATATGACTTGCCACCACCTGTGGCCAAATCACAGATGTAAAGTCCTGGATGAACATACTGCTTGAATATGTTCTCCACATGACTGCTTAATTCTTCCTTTTTATCTTCCATAATAATAAAAAAATTAATTTGCCCACAAAATTACGATATTTCTGTGCAGCCTATCTGCGCAGCAAACAAAAATATTCAAAAAAAAGAAATGACCTGCACTGAAACAAGCCATTTCCTATAATTCTACCGATTCTTCAAACAAACTTTCCGAATGGTTTTCTTTTTCTTCCTGATAGGATGATCCAGGTCAATAAGGAAAGAATCACCGCAAGCCTCAATAAGCTTGATGAACTTGCTGAAACCATAGGTCTTGACCTTGAAGCCCGGTTTCCTGAGATGAAGCCTACTGGCCACACACCCCAGTTCAGACCAACCATCGCTCTCTGCAGCCTCACTGACCACCTCCCTTAACAAGGCCATGAGTTTCCGGCTGATTCCAGGAGTCATCTGCTGAGAAGTACTTCCCTTCTCCTTACTACCAGCACTAGGAGAACTGGAGACAGAGGATGCAGAACCGCAAGCATCCTGATTCCCGTCAAAGAAGATGTAATCGTGACAAGCCATGACAAAAGACTCAGGTGTCTTCTTCTCTCCCATACCAATCACCATCTTCCCAGACTCCCTGATGCGCATGGCCAGCCTAGTGAAATCACTGTCACTGGATACGATGTAAAACACATCTATATCGTTCTGATACAACAAATCCATGGCATCAATCACCAGGGCAAAATCCGTAGAGTTCTTACCAGAGGTAAAGGAGTACTGCTGAATGGGAAGGAAGGCATGCTTCCGAAGCTCAGCCTTCCATGCGGAGAGATTGGGCTTGGTCCAATCAGCATATATACGCTTGACAGTAACCAAGCCACCCAGGTTGTTCTTGACAGCTGTCATCACCTGCCCGATACAATGATGAGACACATTCTCTGCATCCACCAATAATGCAATCTTACGTTCTTGAACCATAACCTACCATTTAAAGTTCATCAAGCCACTTCTTGCCGCGAGGGGTATTGATCCAGATAAGCAATCCCACAGCAATGGCAAGACAAAGGGAGAAGAAAAACGTAAAATAGCTTGTAGCGGCATCCACTCCCCTGTCAGTGATCCTAATGACAATATCAAGAATGATCATGAAGCCAAGCCTTCTGCTCGTAACTCAACCTGTCCCAATTGGTCTTTGGCTTTCTTTTCTTGCCATCCCCCATCACAGCTTTCGTTGTTCCCTTGCCAAGCACTCCAAACAACAACAACAAAAATAAAATCTCCATAATCCAACGCTTTTACTTGATTACACTAAAAGTCCCCACAGGAATCTCCTGGGCAGAAGCCACAGCCATGAAGACGATACCATACTCACCCGGCTCCAGTTCAGAAGCAGGAATATCTATCAGATAACTCTGATTACCATACTTGTGACCCGTGAAGGCCAAAAATCCCTTCTTCCTGGCATCGGAACTACCCAGCAAGGAAGGCTTGAAAGTCATCCACTGAATTCGTCTGTCCTTCTTGGAAGCCTTGAATCGTACAATTCGGTAAATACCCATAGGATCCACCTCATTCTTCTCCGCCTTGATAAGCAGGCGAAGACCATTGCCAACACTCTTAACTGAATAGGCAGAACGTCCTCCTTCGAAGGCAATATCCATACCCTCTACTCCTGCCAGGGTGTTCACTGCATCTGCAGCCACACCCACGCCAGCAGCCGTACCCATCACTCTCACTCCGGTCTCCAAACCAGACAAGCTGCCCGTGCTGGCTCCTACCAGTCCACCGGCAAAACCGAGATCACTCACAGCACCGGCAATCTTGGAGAACTTGGAGAACTTGCTCTGGTGCTTCTCCACCTTGCCACTCTCTTTAGGCAGGACATCATAGGTAGAATCACTCGTAAGCACGCAATAGCTATTAATGAACTCAGGCTCTGGAGCTACTACCCTCTGTGCATGCGCATTGCTGAGCAAAGCGCACGCTGCTATTAAAAACAAAATCTTCTTCATTGTTTTCTTTCTTTTTAAACGGTTATATTATTATCATTGTCTCTCACTATCATAGCCAATGGGTAGGAGCTCCATGTGTTACATATTCAGGCCTAAACACAGTTATCCCAAAGAGCTATAAATGTCGAGAGCATTTCTGCATCTCGGCGGCAAAGTTATAATTTTCCCCCATAAGTTCCAAACAAAATCTGCGTTTTTTTCAGAGGCTAAAATCTTAGTAAAAAGCGATTTATTTACAAATATGACAACCCCCAAAAACGCAATAACTAAGAATGTCGCGCACGCGCGCACGCGAGGAGAATCTTTGACAAAAGCACAAAAACTTTAACCTTTGTTAAGAAACAGAATAAAAACACATCATATTTTCAACAATATGGTATTCATTTGAATACTTTAACTCTATTAATTTGGTTATAAGTATTTAGTTGAATACCTTTGCACCAAAAAAGAAACATGAGACATTACATTATATATATAAAATGGGAAAATTCACAATTTGAAGGCTATGTATATCAAGAATTAGGCCTTGATGTCGTGGAGAAAATCGAATCACCAGATTTCAATCAATTCATCCAGTTAGCAGAAGGATGTATTGAAATCCTAGAACCTGAATTCCTGGAAACAGACAACAGGTATCCTGAGTGGTATAAAAATCAAGAGTATGATTTTACGTATCAATTTGCAGATGTAGCTTCCCTCCTTAAGGCATATAATACATATGTTCCGCTGGCAACTCTAAGTAAGGCAACGCACATCAACAAAGGTCTGCTTTCCCATTATGCCAATCGTTTGAAGGTTCCACGCGAAAAACAGCGTGATACAATCATCAAGACCTTCCAAGAAATTGGCACAAGACTCATGAATGCTAAAGTAGAATTTAAAAATAGAGATTATGAAATTTGATAAAATCACCCAATTGAGATTCCTTATCATAGACTGGTGCTTAACGGATAAGGAGCATAAATATACATACGAAGAACTTACAGCAAGAATGGCCGAAGCCCTTTTCGGCGATTCATCTTTCTCGATTCTACCAAGCCTGGTGGATGACGATATCAATGCTATACAAAACTACATAGCTTTTGATACACAAATTATATCTTATCCTATGGAATATGGAGAAAAATGCTATTACGGATACGAAGACCCATGCTACCGTATGTTTTATAATAAACTCTCCTTTGAAGAGTTAAAAAAATTATGTTCATCTTTAAGACCCTTATATATATCCGTAAAAACGTATGAGGAATATAAAGATTCATCCGAACTAACTTTTCTGCATGAAATCATCCTAAATCTTGAAGAAAGATTAGGTATAACCGGAAAGATTCCAAGCGCAGAAGAAACGTACAGCCTTAAAGGATTGGAACATCTTCCAAATCTTGTAGATGCCATCATCAACAAGCAGCCTCTCAAGATTTACTATCGCACATTCAACCAACGCGAGTTTGAAGTAACATGCCATCCCTACTATATAAAGCTACATAATAATAGGTGGTTCTTGCTGGCATGGACAAAGCAGTACAATCAATTGGGATATTATACACTAGATCGAATCGTAACATTCGAAAAAGAAGAGGTTCCATACATTTGCATCAACAAAAAATATGACTTAGGTAAATATTTCGATGCAATTACCATGCTAGGTTAGAATTTGACTAAATCCATAAGTACTTGCCGGAAGACAGGGTTTAAAAGGTAAACCACAAGCATAAGGTAAAATTGAAGAGAGAGCACCGACAAATGATTTACTGGGTCCATTTTGAAAAGTCATTTTAAATTAAATCATTTAATGTAAACATCTTATAGTCAATTGATATTTTACTTGATAATGAACCAGGAAATACTTCTAAAAATGGGCTCAGTTTTGTTACACGATTTTTAGAGAAAGAGAGAAATATTTACAAACTCTGAAGATCATATGTTAAAATGAAAATCCTGTCATAACATTTAGTTTCTTCTAATATGTAATACTGCAGCACTAAACATACAGCGTATCCACACGCTTGTATTATTTTACTAGGTATGGTCCGTATAAGTCATAACATCACAAAATCATCATCTATTAAACTAGAATGTTATGGTAATATGGAAATGCATAAAAACATCAAAAGCATCGATATTGTGCAGCCTATCTGCACAGAAGAGAAAAAATCATGTTATATAGCATAAAACTGAAAAATATTTCATAAAAAACACGTCAGTTAATTATCTTTTTATTAAATTTGCAGAAAAATAATAGAGATATGATAATAACTGAAGAGACATCCATCAAAGAGTTGTTCTATGACAACATGATCAGCTTAGAAACATATAATATCCTAATTTCAAAAAGGTTAGTTACCGTAGGAAAATTATTAGGTTTTATAGGTGACACTCATAATGTTGAGGAATTATTGACAATTCAAGGAATGACTCATAGGAATTATCTACAAATACAAAATATACTTTCCTCAGTCGTACACAAAAGAAATCAATACCAAGAGGTTTTTGATGCCAATTTCATTGCAAAAAATAAGCCGCTGTCAGTCCAAGACATGACAGTAGATGAAATGTGCAAAATCAAGTTCATCACTAAAGAAGAATTGTCTATATTCAAAGAAGCTGGGCTTGTTACTTTTGAAGCTATTTTGTTTTTTCAATCGGCAAGCAACACCTTTAAAGAATATCTGAAAACAAGACTTGGGGCAGAGAGATATGAAGAAATGTTATCTGCAATGAAAGGCATTCTAAATTTTACAAAAGCTGAAAGAAAAGAAAAAGAAGATAACTGTCATATCACAACTAGCCCAAAGAGCAGCTACACTAGTGCGCTGGACTGCCATACCCAACTGGGTAGTGAAGGAAACGTAGATTTAGCATTATATTATCAAAACAATGTAATTACGGAAAGCGAATTTTCTCTGTTAAAAAAAGAAAGTATCTATACGATAAACGACGTACATGCTTTTTTAAATAACATGATAGGTCACTTAACATATTTAAAGCACAAAGTTGGGGAAAGGGATTTTAATGCCCTACTTATGGTGTTATACAAAATAAAAGACTATAAATTTTCTAAACATCAACCACAAAGAAAATCGGAAAATATAACAGAAAGTAAAGAAGCCTCCATTAATTCAAAAATGGTGGCCAACAACATATACGTATACTTGACAACTTCTGTTGACGAACTATTCGAACAGAATTTAATTTCAAGATGCACATTGGAGGTATTAAAGCAAAAAGAATTATCTACAATAGAAGCTATCCTTTACAAAACAAAGAATTTAACATACTTCAATGATTTCAATTCTTTACATATAGAGACTATTAAGGAAGAATTATGTAACATCGTAAAATACAGAAATTGGCTAAAAGTAGAACTCTGCAATAGGAAAATTGACAACGTTACAACCAAAACTGAAAATTCAAAAGCTAAGACAACGGAAAAGAAGACCGCTAAAGCATCCAATAAGAACAAAATATCAACTCCTATATATATCTACCACTCAACATCTATTATTGAGCTGTATGACCACAATTTAATATCAGACGAAACATTTGAAGCTCTAAAGTGTGCAAAAACCTACACGATTGGTGCAATACTAAGAGCAACAGATAATTTGAGAAATTTTCAAGCTTTTAGAAACATCGTATTTTTTTCTCAAGAATCAAAAGATGAACTAATAGAACTGTTCATTAAAAAAAGTAACCTCCAGATAGATCTTTACAATAATGATACCATCGATGCACCAAAACTAGAAAGTAAGAAAGCTGCAGAAGAGAATTTGACAAAAGGACAAGCTCAAGAAAAGCAGCAGGAAGAAATCAAAGAAGAAAAGAAGCAGGCTATGGAAGATAGTCTGCCTGTATTGCCTGTAAACCATATTACAAAGGTTGAATCAACCACTAGTGAAGAAACAAGCAAAAACAAAACTGAAGAGTTTGAACTCCAAGATGAACCTTTGGACGCAGAAATCAATGTGGCGACAGATAACATTGAGGAAGAAAATTCTATTTCTGATATAACAGAGGAAGCCAACCCAATGCAATACATTGAAATTAAAGAAGGGAAAGAGACTTGCATACAAGAAGACATGCAGTCTCTCGAATATGAACAGCTAGTTGCTCTTGAGAATGCTGCAAAAACAGAGGAATCAGGCTCTAATGAAGAATCAGAAAAAAATGAGTTTGAGGGAATCGAATCAGAAACCCTAGAAGATAAAGACCAAATTGTAGAGAAAGGGGGCACAATAACTGATTATGAAGAGGAATTAACCTCTGAGAATGATGATGAAAATCTAGCAAAAGAGACTGCCAGTATAACATATACATATGATGCCGGCAAACATCCTGTCTTCGATAACATTCTAAAGACCAGAGGCCTTTCTAGACCTCTGAACCCAATATGGAAAATGAATATCACGCCCGAAGAACAGGAAGAACTAGCAAGAAGTCTCTATCGTGCCTATCTCAAGCGAGATCTTTATGCTGTGGGAGAAGAAGCTGCATTGTATTATGCCATATGGTGGCAAAAAATCTACGATGGCGGTTCTCCTTCAAGTGAAGCTATCGCTGAAAGCATTAATATTCCCAAAAGCTTCAGTGATGACTTATATAAATCGGCAAGACTGGCTTATAAGAGATGGGGGTTTCACTTCATCCATGACAATAGATATCATTATTTCAGATCTCTTTTGATGCAAGGAGGTCTGCCTATAGGCTATGTCGTAAATAACAAGACCAATTTTAGTGGATATAAAGAATTCTTACGCCATCTAGTGGAAGAATACAGCAGTCTCAATATTGACTTGAATACTGCAAATATAGCAACTATGAGCTGTGTTTCCTACTTACCGAAATCATTCAAAAATGATAGCATATACGAAATTTCCACCCAAATTGCACATGCTATAGTAGAAGACCGTGAAGATCTTTTACCATACGATTCCAACAAAGACGGGGAACTTCATGAACTGACAAGCTCTTTGAAGCGAACTGCATCAGAAGCAAAAACGGGACATAGCCGTAAACCTCTGTCTTTCAACTGGGAAGTACAATTTAAGAACGACATGGTGGAATTATATTATTGTCTGAATCATTCTATCAACATCAGCAGTAGAACCATAGCCGGACTGAATTGTGAAGAAACTTTCTCATTCGACTTATTTGTTAATCAACAATACGTTGCAACATATAAACGTAGCAAGCTTGAGGAAAGTGAAAGTGGTATCCAGAACGGAATCTACCACTGTATGAACTTTGAAAAAAGAAAATTTTCATGGAAGGGAGAATCATATATTGAATTGAAGCTTATCTCCAATGAAGGAGAATGTCTTTTTATCAATGCGCTGAATTGCTATCCACCAGAGTTCTCTACCCCTCAACAGTTCCAAAAGACGAACAACATATACATCCAGCAAAGAGGAAGAAAAGCTGAGAGTAACGTTATTTTGGTCACCAAAGAATGGGAAGCGGTTCATGCAGAGAATTTAAAAATATTTGAACTGTATGATCATACTGAGGTGGTTTGCTATGAATTCTCTGAATCTTTGGAACTGGTAAATTCTGCAACATCTGATCGTATGACATTCACCAACACATTTACAAAGTATTCTGTAGAATTTGGTGGTATCTTCATTGGATGGTTAGAAAGCAGTAACTATAAGTTGCTTAACAGGTGTCCATATATTTCCGTTTGGAATGAAAGTGGGCAACCTGTCGAATCAAAACAATATTGCGTATATTACAGATTGAGAACTGAAAAGATATGGCATAAAATTTCAAGAAGCCATATATTACCATTTGGATGGATTGAGATCAAGATTGACCTGCCGGACAATCATACTTTGATAGAGTCATTCTATTCCATCGGTAACTTGACATTTGAATCTTCAAATGAAACCATAACCTCTGCAACGATATCATGTCACAATAGCAGAGGAAAAGTTGTGATGGAAAAAAACGAAAACTTTTCAGTACACTCTATATCTGAAAACAGATGGCATATTGAGCGTAATGAGAGCGGAAAGATATGTCCAACAGTAGGATTTAGGATCCTGATAGCTGGCATGCCATCTTTGAAAATAGAAATTCCAGCACCATTCATAGGACTATCAATTCTGGATTCACAGAACCATCACGTCAAACAAGGAGAGATTATATCTGTAAATGACCTCACCAGCTATCGTATTATCACTCATGGAAATAGAGAGAACAAATACCGAATCAGCTATATTGATTCAAAAGGCATAGAATCAGAAGTTTGCATCACCGGAAAATTTCCGGAAGGTATCATACCGTTGAGTAACTTCGAAGAATCCATCAGAAGAATCTATGACCTCTATGTAGATGAATATGATGATATCAACAGTCATATTCTTTTCTCTTTGGAGGGTATTTCCATCAAAATAAAACGCTACATATATGGTACGTCATATGACGAATTGGAATATAAAAAACAAATTAGAGTCTTCAATATCGATGCCTCTTATTCGGAAGAAGAAGAATACAAGGGAAAAGTCATGGCCCTTCCTATAGGTATAAATATACCAGACTCCAGTATTGAGATAATAGATTCAGGCTATTGCACGGATGGTAACATCAGCAGCAGTTGGTCTAACCATGACTCGAATACCTACGTCATATTCTCTGACAAATATGAAGAAAAGCAGATGATACCAAAAGTCATTCATCTGGAAGAAGATGTACCAGAAGATATTGAAGATGAGAATACAGACGCTACTACCGTAAGATGGAAAAGATTCCTGGAATCTGAGAGACTGGACAATGGTCCTCATTGGAAAAGTGCTACCAGGTATTTTGAGATAGCAGCAGAATACCATCTTCCGTTCAAGGTATTTGAATGCATCAGTACCATTGCAGAGGATCCTAGCCTTCTTACAAGATTCATTCTAGTAATGTTTCTTGCTGGCAAGAATCATATTTTCACCGCTGAAGTAAGCAGACTAGAACATGAATACGCTATAGGAATTCATTGGATTAAACAAGAAGACTGGCAAAGAGCAATAGACAGTATCTTCGAGATGTATAGTACCATTGACATAAATATAGCTATGACTCTCATGCCTCTTTTCATGACCTACATGGAGGAAATGCTGAAAACAACATTAGACTCTGAATATACTGAGGATGTTAAGAAATTCATTTCAGGAGAATTAAGTGAAACAGAGGATTTATTCTCTAAAAGAGAAATATTGGATTTACGCTCTAGAATTTTGGGAAAGAATGACAACAATGCAGACTTGCCGTATATAACCATAAAACTGGAAGCGAATTATTTTGTCCCGAATGCCTGTCAAGGCATAACTGGATACCAATTCACCTTTCTAAAATCTCCAATCATTGCAGCAGAGTATGCATATGGGGAAGGAAAGGATATCTGGACAGATAAAAGTGAAGAAAATATCCGACTTAGAAAAATCATCAATTTCTATAGGACATACTTCACCACGATGTATTCGTATATATTTACAAAAGCATTGAAGATATTAAACAAGAAATATAATGGATTACGCTAAATTCTACACAGACGCAAACAAGGCACTCGTAGATTCTTTGGTTTCTACATGGGTTCCTGGTCATAAGGAAGAGCAAAACTATCTGAGAGAACTCCTGACACAGAAGGAGCCTCTCATTGCCCCTCCTGTCTTTCAGACAATTTTTCCATGGAAAAGCTCTTCCATGACGTTTCTAGAACATGCAACCAAACAGCATGTTCTAGATGAAAAATTTGTTAGAGCCATAGGAAGCATAGAAGATGAAGAATATCGCTTTCCTCTGGATAGAGCTCCATATACCCATCAAACTAACAGCTGGAAGACATTGCTCAATGACAAGAAGACCATTGTAGTAACTTCTGGAACGGGTTCAGGAAAGACTGAATGCTTCATGATTCCTGTCATACAGGATCTGTATCGTCAGAAGAGTACAGTAGTAAATGAAGGGGTGCAAGCCATCTTCATATACCCTCTGAATGCCCTGATGAAAAACCAGCAACGAAGAGTACATGCCTGGTGTTCTGCACTTTCACCAAAGGTCACCTATGCCATATACAATGGTGACACCCCTGAGGACATACAAAGAAACAAGGCATTACAAGCTCATCCCCAGCTCTTGTCTCGAAGACAAATAAGGGAAACACCACCTCAGATTCTTTTTACTAATCCAACAATGCTTAACTACATGTTGGTAAGACCGGAAGACCAAAGTATTCTTAAGAAATCACAAGGTAAATTGAGATGGATATTACTGGATGAAGCTCATACTTATACAGGATCTTCTGCAGCAGAGCTTTCTCTCCAGATAAGAAGAATTCTGGATGCTTTTGGAGTCACCATAGAACAGGTAAACTTTGCCCTGACTTCTGCAACAATTGGTGACCCAAAAGATCCTAAGACAGCAACAGAGCTGAAACAGTTCGTATCGGACATCACCGGCAAAGCAGCATCAGATATAGAAATTATTGATGGCAAACGAATTATACCCGATTTAAACAACTCTGCATGTGCTGATCTATTAGGTGAAATAAACAAAGAATTCTCAGGAAAGGCAACAGTAGGAGATATTGAAGGCCTAAGAAAAAAGATAAATAAAGAACCCTCTTTGTCTCTTAGTGCCATCTCTCATGTCTTCAACAAGAAGCTATCAAGGGAAGAAAGCCTGAGACTTGTAAACAAGCTTGGTGAAAAAATAAAGGGACTGAATCAAGATGGTTCAGCCGGTGCCCTATTGCCTTCACGTATCCACTTCTTCATTCGATCCATTAGAGGCATCTATGTCTGCACCAATCCGGATTGTAAAACCCATAAAGGTAACAGCATCAACTTCGGATCACTGACCACCTATCAGAACACCACCTGTCCATCTTGCCAAAAGTCTCTTTTGGAAATAGCGACATGTCCGCATTGTGGAGGTACACTGCTTGTTGGAGAACAAAGTAATGATAAGAATGAAGCATTCCGCATGAGAGTGAATACTACAAAACTCAATAGTGATATATTTGATTACGTTTCAGATGAAGAAGATACCCACGAGGATGCTAAATCTGAAAAGAGCAACAGTCCCTATTCACCATTCATATTGGCAAAGGAGCCAAATAAATGCCCAAGAAACAATGTACAAGAAAACGTCTTTACAATAAGTACAGATGTTTCTAGAATTAATGCAATTAAAAACGATGATGGCAACGGTTATAAGGAGTGCAGGGATCAATATGGTAAAAACGTATGCCCACACTGTGGAGGAAGCATTGACTTTGGAAAAATCCAATATTTCCGTGCCAGTGCAACCTTCATGGGCCGTATTTTAGCACCAATATTGCTAGACAATGCAGAACCTGCTGCAGATCAGAATGACTTGGAGTTGATATACGAAGGAAGAAAGTTCATTACATTTACAGATAGCCGCCAAAACACGGCAAAATCTGCAATGACTCTCAATCAAGATGTGGAACGTAACTGGATTCGTACGGCAATATATCACAACCTTTGCGAAGTCAGGCTTCAGGATTACAACCCAGGAGGAGGATTAAGTAAAGAAGAAGAAGCGCAATATCAGGCATTCAAGACTATGCCTATGATTCCAGCTCCATTAATGCCTTTATTCAAGAATCTGGAAGACAAGAGAATGGGAAACAGCAAGGACCCATCCCCTACTCCTGTCTCATGGGAGAGTATTGAAAAGTCGCTAGAGAAAAATATAGAGCTCAAGAAGATGTTCAAACATCTTGGAGAGGCAAGAAGCAGAGGGGTTAACGGTATTGATTTCAAACCTACCAACTACCTTCGTGCCCTCTATGTTGACCAGTTTGGATGGATACCAAAGCATTCCAATTCCTTGGAGACCCTGGGATTGGTGAAAGTTGTATACCCTACATTAAAAGGTGCCAAAGTTCCTACAAAATTGGCCGCCAGAAGCTTTACTGACTCGGATTGGCAGGACTTTCTCAAAATATGCCTTGATTATTACATCAGAGGCAACCGTCACTATGCCCTCTCGGAAAGCTATAAATTTTTCTTAACACAAACAGATTTCAGTTCTCCAATTTATCCATCAAGGTCAGACGCCCACTATGGGAATAGAAAGGTAAGCAAATGGCAAACGGTAACTCTGTCTGAAAAGGGTAAAGTAAAAGAAAGCCAGAACAGGATTGTTCTTCTTTTGTGTGCAGCCTTGAATATCAACTCCACAAAAGAGCTTAACCAGGAAAATATAGATCTGATAAATAGCATCTTACAAGACGCATGGAAATACCTCACCCAAAATGTGCTGGAAGAAGTTGACAGGGAGAAACATGGATACATTCTGGACTTATTAGATAAGGATAAGGTAAAAATACAACTCATGGACAAGGCATACGTATGCCCTGTGGACAATGTGTTTGTTGACACCCTGTTCAGAGGTTTCAGCCCAAGAATAAGCGGATACATATCAAAATCAAACTTTGACCGATTTAAGATTGATGAATCTTCTGAGTTGCATTTTCCTATGTTCCCATATCCTAAGCGCCAAAAGAAAACAAGTGATGGGATAAAGAGCGTAAGTGACCAGGATATAACAGATTGGGTTAATAAAAACCTCCAAGAGATCAAGAATAGAGGATTGCTCAACAACCTTATAATAAACATACTGCATATGCAACCAATCTTCATTGCAGGTGAGCATTCCGGTCAGCAGCAAAGACAGGTACTGGACAAATACGAGGAGCAGTTTAATAAAGGCTACCTCAATATCCTCTCCTGTTCAACAACCATGGAAATGGGTGTGGATTTGAAAGGCATCTCTGAGGTTGTAATGAATGATGTACCACCAAAACCTGCAAATTATCTCCAAAGAGCAGGACGAGCAGGACGACGCATGGAAACAAAAGCGTTGGCCTTAACCTTCTGTGCCCCTAATCCGATAGGTATGTCAGCCTGGAATAATCCAGGTTGGTCAATGGCCCACATAACTCAAATGGCACAGGTAAGACTGGAAAGTGTGCAAATCATCCAGCGTCAGGTCAACAGCTATCTTTTCTCTACATATGTTGCTTCCAGAGGCGGAATCAGAGTGAAAGCTACCATCGAAAACTTCTTCGGTGGAGATGTTTCATCATGCGACCTCTTCTGTGATTTCCTCGATGACATACTTAATCACCAGAGCCATTACCAGGTCTTATTGCCCAAATATGCAGAACTAGTCAAAGGAAGCATCCTGGCCGTTCAAGATTTGGAGAGTTCAACACAAAAGTGTAAGGCAAAGATTCTGAAGCTTAAAAAAGAGTATGGAGAAAGAGTAGAAATCTATGATAAGATTATCGAGGACACAGAAGGAGCGCCAGCCCGTCAACGATATGCTGTGACTAACAGTAAAAATAACTTTGTCAATTCTTCTCTTATGCCATGGCTGGCTGAGAACAATTTCTTGCCATCAGCAGGTATTCCAACAGGACTGGTAGAATTCATCTCAGATCTGGACAGAGCAGGCAAAACAGGAGCTAAGATGCCAACATTACACATGAGCCACGCCGTTTCAGCATATGCTCCCGGCAATAAAGTCATTATCAACGAATGGTGTTATGAACCTAGTGGTATCACACTAAAATCACGCTTTGACAGCACAAAGAAGAATGTCATCCAATATTGCGACCACTGCCACTATACAACAATCGTATATGGCAAACCTTTGGATGAATGTCCTTCATGCCACCAGCTGGGAACGATGCACGGACTCTCAAATATGACCATCGGAACCAACCACTTCACAGAAATTGTTGAACCGGCAGGATTCACTGTGGGCTGGGATTCCAAGCCCACTCGTGTCCTTAAAAATGACAATGCCATGAATCTTATTCAACCAGTTCTCCTGAAAATGGAACCATGGTCAGAAAACGAACATGAAATTAAGTTCAAGATGAGAAGTGGAGCAAATGGATCTGAGATTCTGTTCTATAACAAAGGAAAGGGATATGGATATGCCTTGTGCCCATATTGTGGTAGAATGAAGGTAGAAGACGGATTTGCAGGAGCATCAGATGACAAGCATCCTTTAGCACTTCATAAGCATCTCCTGGCAGGCAAAGAGTGCCAAGGTACGGAAAACGATGGAGCAAATATCAGAAGAAATGTACTTCTTGTAGGACGCTATCAAACAGACCTGGTAGAGATCAAGTTCTATGATGTCAACTCCAACCCTATCATAGACCCCAATACACTCTATTCCCTGGGAGCAATCCTCAGCAGAAAACTCACAGAGATACTTGGCATCAATGATGGAGAAATAGACTTTGGTTATAATGAGAGCTATAATTCCATCTTCATCTATGATACAGCTCTTGGCGGCTCCGGCTATTCTCCACTGCTCTTTGATTATAAAGATGAAGTTTTCAAAGCTGCATACGATGCACTGAAAGGTTGTAACTGCGATAAAGCTTGTACTAATTGCTTAATTGACAGAAACACCCAATGGTATCTCAACTACCTGGACCGTCATGCAGCCCTTTCATGGCTCACCATGGAAGTGGAAAGCAGAGAAGTAGATGACAACATCAAGAAGATATGTCCTGATGCAAAGAAGGTAACTTCTGATTTAACTACAGAACTCTACCATCTAATGAGAAGCAATATGCTGGACTCTCTCTCCATATTCATATCAGGCAAAGTAGAGAATTGGGAAGCAGACACATTCCCATTTGCACATAACATAAAGGAGTTGTCATTAAATGATATAAAGATAAACTATGTTCTCGACAAGAAGATAAATTTCAAACTACTTCCTGCCGACCAGCTCACTTCTGCTCTCAACATGCTCTACAAGGAGGATATCTACGTCATGACTGATCAAAAGGATGTCCATCCACTCATCATGCTGAGCTTCAAAAGCGGAGAGCACAAAATCTATTTCAGCAATGAGGCATGTAATGATTTCAATGATAGCTGGGGACAAGCTGCCAATATCTTCATTTCAACAGAAGATTTTCCGAAATTTACTGTTGAAAAGATTGATAAGGAAGCTATCATCCATGAGTTGACTACTTCAAATAGCCAAATGTTTGAAGAGTATATTACGAAAGATCTGGATTCAAATACCCTTCTAGACGGAATTGTTGACAGTAACCCAACTCAATGGGAGCAAATAGGCAAATATTTATCTAGTATGCAGCATGTTCGCATGAACTATTCGGATAGATATCTAAACTCTCCTTTAGGTTGTATCTTGCTAGCCAGTCTGATCAAGCAGCTCAAAAGAAGATATGGACTGAAAGTTGATCGACTAACCATCATGCGTTCCAGCAAAGAGAATGCAGGTTATGTTCCAACCTATTATAACATTGAAGATGATGACACATTCACTCTGGAAAAGAATTTCAAGAAGAGAAATGATTGTGACCAATTCCTCCAGAAATGTATGAGTGAGATTGCGAACACACCGGTAGAAATCAAATACGAGCTTCTCCCGCATTACCGTTCACTCACCATTCAATCAGAAAAGTACGATGTCAGCATAAGACCTGATGGAGGTATTGCATACGGATGGGACTTGGATCGAAGCATCAATCCAGGCATCACCTATAGCGAGATCAAGAATAATTTGGGGCAGAGCCTTGCATTACATAATAAAGTAATCAGAAGCGGTGGTATATTATATACCATAGCGGCGAAAGAAAAGTAAGAAAATGGTGTCCAGCCTAAAGCTGGGCACTATTTTTATACTTGAAAGAGCAACACAAAATCAAAAGAGATGAAATTCTGTGCACAAATACTGCACAGAAGTATAAAAACTCTTAATTTCTTAAGAGATTATATCCTATCTGTGTTTTTTTGATTAACTTTGTAGCGGTCAATTAAGACAAGGTTCTTCTGACTTGACGAAGGCAACATACCTTCATAATAGTAACGATAATAGCTGATAATCATGCCAACAAATAAAAATGCCCAACTCAGGTATCAAATACTAGACAGATGCTTCAGTGACTTTAAGCATAAATATACTTTCGAGGACCTCAAAGAGAAGGTAAATGACGCCCTCTATGACCTGACAGGTATCGAAGTTAGTACTCGCCAAATACGTGCTGACATTAAGTATATGCGCGATAGAGTAACCTTTGATGCACCTATAAAGGCCTATCCCATGGCTGTGGGCAAAGAACACTATTATAGATATGAAGACCCTAACTTCACCATATATAATAATGATATGTCCATCGAGGAGGTGAATAATCTACGTTCAACTATTCAAATGCTGGGACGTTATAGAGGAACTCCAGCCAATGCATGGCTTGAAGAGGTCATCTCCAATTTGGAATACCGCTTTGGGGTAAAGGCCAATGCGGAGAATCTCATTTCCTTTGAGCAAAATGAAAAACTCCAGGGATTGGAACATCTTTCGGATATCATAGATGCTACAGTAAACCACCAACCTCTCAAACTTCACTATCGCACATTCAAAGGTCATGAGTTCGAGACCATATGCCATCCCTACTACGTGAAGCAATATAATAATAGATGGTTCTTGCTCGGAAAAAGCGCCGAATATGATACAATTGGCAATTATGCATTAGACAGAATCGTTTCATTCAAGAAAGTAGATGTTCCGTTCTGCAATAATACTCAGATCAATTTCGACACCTATTTCGACGACGTTATTGGAGTAACGGTACCGAAGGGGGACATCAAAACCGTGGTACTTAGATTCTCGGAAAATCGTTTTCCTTATATTGTATCCAAACCTCTCCACCAATCACAGGAAGTGAATCTGGAAGAAAGAACCATTACCATCAAGGTCAAGCCCAACAAGGAGCTGGACCAGCTGATATTCTCGTTTATACCAGACGTAGAAGTTCTTTCTCCTCAAAGCCTGAGAGACACAATTAAGGGTAAAATTGAAGAAAATCTCAAGAAATATTTATCTGTGCAGAATGACTGCACAGAGCCTTAGTACCTTTGCACTCGTTAATTGATGTGTAACTTAATTTTTGATTGAAATGAGGAAGAATCTTGTAGTGAGCAATGAGACAAAGTCTGTAATGAATCAGGTAATTGGTACCCTGAAAACAACGGGATTGTCTGGAGTTGAAATTTCAACTTTAGTAGGCATTTTGCTATATATCAAAAAGCAAAAAGCCAAGCTGGTTGATTCTTTTGAATATAATCAGCCTCTGTTTGAACTGCTGGATAGTGATGATGACTTGTATGAAGAAGCAGAGGGTGTATTCATTAGAACCATCTCAAAGATAAACATCAAGTTCATCAATCAAGCCATGCAGATGATCTGTAGTACATCCTATTCAGAAGGTGAATATCTTGATTGGTTGGATTTCTGCATCGAACAGACTATCTCAAATAAATATGCAGAGGAATTCTATACGCCAAGATACATCTGTGCACTTATAGAGTCACTCATTTCTCCTAAAGAAAAATCCATATTTGTTCCATTTGGTGGAATGATGGAGTTTGGCACTGATATGGAGAACTACGAGTATATAGATGCTGTGGAAATCAATCAAGAGATATGGCTCTTGGGAAGAATCAGACTGGGACTGGCTGATAAGCTGGATTCTGTAGATTTTACGAATGACTCTAACACGTCATGGACTAACGAGCTGTATGATGCCATTATCTCCTACCCACCACTCGGAATGAAAATGCAGATGCAGGATGAACATGCAGCCGCAAATGGCAACAAGAGAGAACTGGCAGAACTGGTAGCTGCTAACCGTTTTCTTGAGACCACATCAGAGGATGGTACTGGTGTATATTTCATGACTCCAAACATACAGTGGGCAAATGGCGAGCAAAAGAGATTCAGAATGTGGGCTATGGAAAAGCACATTGTTGATGCGGTTATTCTTTTGCCTAAAGGAATCCTCTCATATACCAGCATACCGCTAACCTGTGTCATCCTGAGAAAGAACCCTCAGTATGAAAATGCCATCAGGTTCATTGATGCTTCGAAAATGTATGATAAGAGTGACGGCAACATTCACCTTGACATTAAGAAGATAATGACTGCATATCACACTGACCAGCCAAAGGTTTCTGTCTCTATATCATATGATGATATCAGAGAATATGACTACACCTGGGACTTAACCCAATACCTTCAGCACGAAGAGTTGGAGATTCCAGAGGGATATAGGGCTGTAGCCTTGGAGGAAATCGTAGAGATTCCTTCTTGCATAAAAGGTACGGAAGCAGACAAAGGCAAGATGCTGAAAGTGACAGATTTGAGCAATGATTGGTCAAAGCCTTATATATCCCAACAGGCTCTCAACGATAGTGATAACGTTAAAGGTTGCGCAAAGCTAAAGCAAACTGCAATCATTATGTCCATGGTGAGAAATCTCAAGCCATCCATCATCAAGGCTTCCGAGCAATCACCTGTTTGGTTGGCAAAGAACGTACTTGCCATTATTCCAGAAATGGAGATTGACATCGAGTATCTTTGCATGGTACTGAGTAAGGCTAAAATCGGTGGAACTGGTATTATACCTCATATTTCAAAGAATACGATTATGAAGTATAAACTGGCGTTGCCAGAAGACATAAGCACTCAGAAGACTCTATACAAAGAGGCATGCCAGCAGGAAGCCATGGCCAAGGCAAAAGAGACCGGTCTTCTTGATGTAATTGACAAGATGAAGACAGACTATATCAATGAAGTGCGCTCACGCAAGCACGACATGATGCCACATCTTCGTCAAATGTCAAGTGCCAGAAAGAACCTGGAGTATTACATCAACCATAAGGATTCCATGAGCGAAGAAGACTTCATGCAGGGTATGAAAGAAGAGATTGCCAACCAGAAGACAGCAATTGATTCTCTCACCACCATACTCAAGATTTTCTCTAGAGAAGATCAGTTTGGAACACCAGAAATCATCAATATTGATAAATACCTGGTTGAAAACAATCCTGATGGACAAAACTATAACTCTGAGATAGTACAAGACTACCAAGCTCTTGCAAATTATGGGTTTACCATTCCAGATACCCTCCTATCCCTCAACATGAATGGGGACAAAAACTGGCAGGAATATCTCAAAGAAATTCCAGACTACGCAGAAGGCATCAACGTCTTCATGGCAAAGGATGACCTGCAGAGACTCTGTGACAACATATTCAGTAACGCCATCAAACATGGATTCACCGATCCAAAGAGAAAAGACTATTCCATCTGGGTCAAACTCACCGTGGATGAGGAAAAAGACATGTTCCAAATCGACTTCACCAACAATGGAACACCTTTTCCTAAGGGCCTTGACAAGATACGCTATGGACTTAGGGGCGAAAAAGGTGGCATCACTGCTGGAACAGGAGAAGGCGGCTATATTGTGAGAAGCATCGTAGAACACTATGGCGGAGACTACGACCTCCTTACACAGAAAGACCTGGATTCCATTTGGTCAACCGTTCGTATTTATTTACCTATATACAGAAATGACAATGAGCAATAGTTATCATATATTGTGGATAGACGATGAGTGGGAAGAGATGACCTCTTTCCAAAAGTTCTGTAAGCTTCATTACAACATGGAGCTTACCCCATTCAAGACCCAGAAAGAAGGACTTGACACATACGCCAAGAACCCAACCTTCTGGGAAGCTGTCATATTGGACGCTAAAGTGCTTAATGAAAGCGAGCAGGAAGTGGCAAGTGTGGCTGGTCTTCAGAATGCTGTTATGAGAATCAAGGAAGAATTCAAGGAATTGCCCTACTTTATCTCAACAGGACAGCCAGACCTACTCAGCGATCAGATGTTCAAAACCATCTACAAAGTATTCTATGAAAAGGGAACTGATGACGAGAAACTTTGCGATGACATTATCCAAACGATCAACGAGCAGCCCAACAGAATCATCAAGAACAAATATCCTGAAATATTCTCCTGGCTGGAAGGGACTATCGCAGATGAAGTTTTAAGCATCATCAAGATATACGAGAATCGGGAGTTTGCAAATGCAGACACATTCAACAAAGTGAGAAAAGTCCTTGACTGGATTATGAGCTACCTGTATGACTATGGACTCCTTGCTATCAAGTTCAACGGTGCAAACCTTAATGAATGCAGCAAGTTCCTGGGACATCAGAAGCTGCAAGATATAGTACCTGTGCATATCCAACGACACCTGTATTCACTAGTATCCATTGCCAATGAAGGTTCTCATAGACAGCACATAGATGAGGAAGTAAAAACAAACAAGGCTCCTTTCCTGGTAGCATCAACCATTTTCGAACTTCTCAATGTCCTCACATGGCTACATCAACTGCCAAACGACACAGAAGAGAAGCAAACGATAGAGAAACTGGCAGGAAATTTAGCCTTTGACCTCATCAATAGGAACAATAAATAGTAAAATATATTTAGTGGTTATACACTTAAAATGTTCCTTCTTTCGAGTAAATATATTGGATATAAACAAAGCTATTCATATGGTAAAACAACATTTATATATATATATCCCCAAAAGATAAAAAAGTATAAATAGTAAAAAAATAAGCAATTTATGAAATATTATCATTTTTTTTGTATTCAAAAATAACTAATGTTCATCTATGAAACTGAACAGAATAGGACAAGTCTTGGTTGGAAGTATATTACTCATGACGCAGTAAAAGCGAAACAGAGTAAAAACTGAGCACCATAAAACGATTCGTATGCAACTACAAGTAAGCAAAGGTGGTTTTGTCAAACGAACGATTTTCTGTCAGTACGAAAGACCTCGTAGTGGGATTTTTTAGTCTTAGAAATTGCCAACATTTTGCCAACATAATTTCAAACTAAATTGAATTGGTTGGCAAAAACAAGGCTTCATTTACATACTTTCACACGATTTCCTGCCATTTAGTAACGCTCTTTTAATACGAATATTCTTCTAACCTATTTAAACAAAAACTAAATGAGGTATTCATCCATGTTTGTCCACGTTTTGCCAAAATGATACAACTGAACAAATATTATTGTATCTTTGCATTCTAGAAATGTTCAACTCTAAAATATATAAGCAATGAAGAAACTAGGAAATCTTTTATGTACAGCCATAGCCTTAATAGCTATGACTTCATGTGGTGCTTTCAAAAGCTATGTAGCAGACTATTCTATTGGATTAAAAACTGTAGAGAGTCCTGCTAATGCAAAACTGCAGTTTGGAGATACTAAGGTAGTAAACTTCCAGGATGGAACAACCAACAAGTATCGTTATGAAGATGATTATATTAATATCGTATGGTATGTTGGCTCCAAACAGTTTAATTTTGATTTAACCAACAAGTCCGGACATACCCTTAAAATTAATTGGGATGATATAAGCTATGTTGATTACAAAGGCCAAACTGGTCGAGTAATGCACTCTGGTGTGAAATACAATGAGCGCAACAACAGTCAACCAGCCTCTACAGTACCTAAAGGTGCAAGTTTATCAGACCTACTCTTACCTACAGACAACGTCTATTTCGTATCTGGTCAATATGGAGGATGGAGAGAAAAGTACTTGATACCATGCGTTTATAACGATGCTGCCACAAGAGATGCACAAGCTTCATCATATGTAGGCAAGACTATGACTATCATGATGCCAATCATGATAGAGAATGTACAGAATGATTATACCTTTACATTCAGCATTGACAAACTATTAAATAATTCTAAGTAGTTCCACAAACTGTATAACAAAAACAAAGCCATGGGGGTGTAATTTAAACTGTGTCAAGGCTTGTTCTTAACTTTCATTTCCACTCCCTGCTGGGGGCATGCCCCCAGCAGGGAAGCCTTTTCGGCTGCAAAGTTACATAATTTTAAATCTATCTCCAAATTTTATTGCCAATTGTTGAGAAATTTGTCCCCAATTTGCCAGTGGCATAGTCCATTTCTTACGGATGTTGCGGTAAGCTAAGTACACAAGCTTCTCCAAAGAATTATCCGTAGGAAAGACCCCTTTAGTCTTTGTGACCTTTCTTACCTGTCTGTGATACCCCTCAACCGTATTGGTCGTATAAATGAGTTTACGGATGGCTGGAGTATATTGGAAATACTCTGTCAGACGTTCCCAATTGTCACGCCATGACTTGATGACAATTGGGTACATCTCTCCCCACTTAGACTCTAACAAGTCTAAATTAGCAGCAGCGGAGTCTTTGTTTACTGCACCATATACTGTTCTTAAACTAAAGTTTCGCAAGTGAAAATTCACAAGCGTGATTTAACGTAATTTTGGAATA
>ERZ780178.521-NODE-521-length-29113-cov-59.953713_pt1 | contig 29113 bp, 21 predicted proteins | sample MGYA00511018_ERZ780178 | MGnify/ENA primary metagenome ERZ780178 (study PRJEB29588, sample SAMEA2151439) | human gut metagenome | biome: human gut; feature: human-associated habitat; material: faeces | place: Denmark | collected 2008/2010 ...
CCCACCTAAGAGATCTATTTGATAAGACTATTTTCAACGATGTCAAAGAACTCGAATATCCCCTTTTTAAGGGACTATTTGATTAATTAATTAACGTGTCCAATTTTTATTGGACACTAATGAATAGATGTATATAATAGTTATTGATGCTATTGGTGATTGTTACTAATGATTCATCTGCAAAGATAGGAGTTTTATAAATAGTAACAAAACTTTTCAGGTTAATTAAATATAAACGCCCGCAATTTTGCTTTGCGGGCGTTTGTATAGGGTTAGTCCTGTGTAGGATAAATCAAATTTTCTTCGGTGATGCAGTTGAGCACCTCTTCCAAATATTTTTTCGATTCATACTTTGCCATAGGCAGGTCGTGGAGCAGATAGTTACCGCAATCCTTGGCTGCCTGTCCTGGAATTTCGCCTTCAAAGTCGGCGATGAACTGGAAGGTGCGCTTCATCAGTTCTACGATGTCCTTGCTCTCCAGGTCGCCCTTGATGAGGAGGTAATTGCCGGTGAGGCATCCCATTGGTCCCCAGTAGATGATGCGGTCTTTCCACTCCTCGTCGTTACGCAGGTAGGTGGCAGCCAGGTGCTCGATGGTATGGATGGCACCGTTGTGGAGGCAAGGCTCCTGGTTAGGCACCTTCATGCGGATATCGAAGGTGGTGACTACTTCTCCGCCTACTTCGTCCTTGCGGCTTACGTAGATGCCGCGGAGCAACTTGTTATGATTGATAGTAAAACTTGGAATCTTATTCATATAGTTTATAATTTACAATTTATAGTTTACAGACTTTCGAGGAAAGCCTTGGTAACATTGAATGATCCTTCTGCCATTTTAGCCCAGAAGTCGAAGTACTGCTGTGCCTTGGTATCCTTCAGAGGTACATCGCTGATGATGCGGAAGGAGATGAAAGGAGTCTTGTAGATGTGGCAGGTCTGTGCGATGGAGCAGCTTTCCATATCCACAGCCATAGCATGAGGGAAGTGCTCCAGGATAGATCGCATCTTCTCCTTGCTATCTACGAACCATTCTCCGCTTACAATCTGTCCGGCATGAATCTTTGGATGCTGGTTGTCTGGCTGTTCATTGATGGCAAGTGCCTTTTCTACATACTTCTTAGGGGTCTTGAAGAGGGCAGGCATACCGAGAATCTGTCCATATTCGCATTCGTCACCGCAGTAAGCATCGTGATATACACAGTCGGTAGCTACCACCACTTCGGTAACATTGAGGTTGATGTCTGCGCCTCCGGCCACACCCGAAGAGATGACGAGGTCTGGGTGGTAATTATCAATCATTTCCACAGCTCCGATGGCGCTGTTCACCTTTCCGATGCCGCACTGCTGCATCACTACTTCATTCTCGCCGATCTTTCCGATGACGAAGTCCTTATGATTCTTTCGCTCTGTCTGCGATTCTGTCAATAATGTCTTGAGTTGCGTGAACTCCTTGTCCATCGCAACGATAATTCCTATTTTCATATCGATTTATTTCTATTCTGGGTGCAAAGTTACAAAATAAATCCCATAAAAAAACATTTCCCCACCTATATTTTATAATAGGCAGAGAAATGTTACAAGATGATATGACAAACTACGAAAAATATATGGTTCTATTAGCGTGAGAATCCCTATAATGATAGGGGGAAACCCTTATTGCGTCTTTTCTTCGATAAAAAAAGTAAAAAGTTTCTTCTATTATTTTGTAGTGTCTTCATTTCTCATTATCTTTGCACCAAATTATAAACGTTTATAGAAAAAGATGAAATTATTGAAGAAGTATCTACTGGATATTCTGGTAGTGATTGTTTTTGCAGTGATCTCTTTCGTGTACTTCATGCCTGCCGACATGGACGGACGAATTCTGTTCCGACACGACTCGGCGGCGAGCAAGGGATTGGGACATGAGAAAGAGCTTTTCCAACAGCAGACTGGCGAGACAACCCGTTGGACCAACTCTGTGTTTGGTGGTATGCCAACCTATCAGATGTCGCCTTCGTACGGCAGTACCCAGGTGCTCAGCCAGGTAACGAAGGCTTATCATCTGTGGTTGCCTGATTATGTATGGTATGTGTTTGTCTATCTCCTGGGCTTTTATATCATGCTCCGTGCCTTCGATTTCCGACAATCGCTGGCGGCGCTGGGTTCCATCATCTGGGCATTCTCATCCTACTTCTTTATTATCATTGCTGCAGGTCATATCTGGAAGGTATGGGCTTTGGCCTATCTGCCTCCTATGATTGCGGGTGTGGTACTGGCTTATCGGGGTAAGTATCTGAAAGGTCTGCTCCTCACCGCCATCTTCTCGGCTTTCGAGGTGAATGCCAACCACGTGCAGATGACCTATTATTATCTTTTCATCATCCTCTTCATGGTGATTGCCTTCCTGGTAGATGCCATCAAGAAGGGGGAACTCGCTCGCTTCGGCAAGGCGACTGCGGTATGTGTCGTGGGTGCCCTCATCGGTATCTCGCTCAACCTCTCCAACCTGTATCATACCTGGCAGTATGGTCAGGAAACCATGCGTGGAAAGAGCGAACTGGTGAAGAAGAATACTGCTAACCAGACCAGCAGTGGTTTGGATAGAGACTATATCACCCAGTGGAGCTATGGTATTGATGAGACCTGGACGCTTCTGATTCCTGATGCCAAGGGTGGTGCTTCCGTACCTCTCGCCCAGAATACGCAGGCGATGGAGAAGGCGGATCCTAACTTCGTGCAGATTTATCAGCAGCTCGGACAGTACTGGGGCAACCAGCCTGGTACGAGCGGTCCTGTATATGTAGGAGCATTCGTATGTATGCTCTTCATTCTCGGTTTGTTTATTGTCAAGGGTCCTATGAAGTGGGCATTGCTGGCTGCCACCATCCTGAGTATCCTGCTCTCCTGGGGTAGAAACTTCATGCCGTTCACCGATTTCTTCCTTGATTACATTCCGATGTATGCCAAGTTCCGAACGGTGGCTTCTATCCTCGTGATAGCCGAGTTCACCATTCCGTTGCTTGCCATGATGGCTTTGAAGAAAATCATTGATGAGCCGGAGATACTCACCAGTAAGATCAAACTGGTATATGCCAGCTTTGGTCTGACGGCAGGCTTCTGTCTGCTCTTTGCCCTGATGCCGAGTGTCTTCTTCCCTGATTTCATTTCCGTTCAGGAAACTCAGGCGTTGCAGCAGTTGCCGGCAGAATACCAGGGGCCGCTCATGAGTAATCTCATCGAGATTCGCAAGAGCATCTTTACTTCTGATTGCTGGCGCTCGTTCTGGGTCATCGTCATCGGTTCAGCCTTCCTGCTGCTTTACAAGATGAAGAAGTTGGGTGCTGAGTATATGATTGCCGGCATCGCCGTACTCTGTCTCGTAGATATGTGGATGGTGAACAAGCGTTATCTCTACGATGATATGTTCGTAGATAAGAACGTGCGCGATACTCCTCAGCAGATGACGGAGACCGATAAGATTATCTGCCGCGACAAGGCGCTCGATTACCGTGTGCTCAATCTCGCTTCCAATACCTTCAATGAGAACGAGACCTCTTACTATCATAAGAGCATCGGCGGTTATCATCCTGCCAAGCTCCGTCGCTATCAGGAGATGATTGATGCACATATCGCTCCTGAGATGCAGAAGACGATGAAGGCTGTGGCTGAGGCAGGGGGTGATATGACCAAGGTAAATGGCGACAGTATCTTCCCTGTATTGAACATGCTCAATACCAAATACTTCATCCTGCCTTTGCAGGGCGGTCAGACGGTTCCTGTACAGAATCCATACGCCTACGGCAATGCCTGGTTCGTGGATGAGGTACAGTATGTCAACAATGCCAACGAGGAGATTGATGGCGTGGGCAAGGTCAACCTCCGTCATGTGGCGGTGGCTGATGCCAAGTTCAAGGAGCAGCTGGCTCAGAGCGTGAAGCAGGATGATACTTCGGTGGTGAAGATGATCCAGTATAAGCCAAACAACCTCACCTACGAGGTGAAGTCGAGCAAGGGTGGCGTCATCGTCTTCTCTGAGATTTACTATCCTGGATGGACTGCTACCGTAGATGGTCAGCCTGTAGAACTGGGACGTGTGGATTATATCCTCCGTGCCATCAACGTGAAGCCGGGCAACCACAAGGTGGTACTCGATTTCCATCCTCAGTCGCTCAAGAATACTGAGATGGTAGCTTATATCGGCTATGGTGTTCTGGTACTCCTTATTATAATAGGTATAGGAGTGGAAATCAAGAAACGCAAGAAGACAGATGCAGTTTCGAACAGAAATTGATATTCCGAAGGCCGACTTCGAGATACAGCCGGCAGAGCAGATGCTCTTCGTGGGCAGTTGTTTTGCCGACAATCTGGGTCGCCGATTCGTGGAGAATCGCTTCCGTGCCACGGTGAATCCTTTTGGTGTGATGTATAATCCGGCAAGCATTCTCCATACGGTAGAGAAATGCGCCGAGGTGCATCCTCGTGTGGCAGTCTTTACGTTGGGTACGAACCACGTGTATATTCTGAAGGAAACGGGCGAGATTGTGGATAACTGCCAAAAGCGCCCCCAGCGCCTTTTCGAGGAAAGGAAACTGAGTGTAGAGGAATGTGCTGCGTATCTGCAAAAGGCGATTGATTTACTGAAGCAACGAGGTTTGAAAGATGAAACATCGGAAGATGAAACTTTCGATACCGGCTTGAAGGTAATCATAACCGTAAGCCCCATCCGTTATGCCAAATACGGCTATCACGGAAGTCAGCTTTCGAAGGCTACGCTTCAGTTGGCTGCAGACCGCTTGGTGAAGGCAAACCCTGGTGTGGTGAGCTATTTTCCAGCTTACGAAATCATGAACGATGAACTTCGTGATTACCGATTCTACAAGGAAGATATGCTGCACCCGAGCGATCAGGCAGTAGAATATATCTGGGAGAAATTCCGGGAAACCTATTTCGGCAAGGCTGCCGAGCAGTTCCTGGAAGACTGGCGTCCCATCCGGGAAGCCCTCGGACACAAGCCCTTCAACCCCGATAGCGAGGAACATCAGAAGTTCATCGCCAGAACGGAAGAAAGGAAAAGATGGTTCGAGAAAAAATATGGATTAGTGGCGGGCTGAAAGCCCAAAAGCATAATATAGAACATTTAAAGTATTAAGACTATGACATATACTATTGAAAAGGTAACCACACTGATAGGTGCGCGTCGCTATGGAGACAATGATACCAACATCGGTTTTATCCTGACCGATAGTCGTTCTCTTTGTTTCCCAGAGGAAACTCTGTTTTTTGCACTCAAGTCTGAGCGCAATGATGGTCATAATTACATCCCTGAACTGTATCGCAGAGGTGTGAAAAACTTTGTGGTAACTGATGTCCCTAAGGGCTATGCTTCTGATTATCCGGAGGCTAACTTCCTGAAGGTGGTCAATACGCTGGAGGCTCTTCAGCGTCTGGCTGAGCGCCATCGTGATGAATTCAATATCCCTATCGTGGGTATTACGGGTTCCAACGGCAAGACGATGGTCAAGGAGTGGCTCTATCAGCTGCTCTCGCCAAGCATGTTCGTTACCCGCAGCCCTCGCAGTTACAATTCCCAGATAGGTGTGCCATTGTCTGTCTGGCTGATGAACGAGCAGACCCAGGTAGGTGTCTTCGAGGCGGGTATCAGTCAGCCTGGCGAGATGCTTGCCCTCCGTGACATCATCCAGCCTACCATCGCCGTCCTTACCAATGTGGGTTCAGCCCATCAGGAGAACTTCTCTTCCCTGGAGGAGAAGTGCCGTGAGAAGCTCATCCTCTTCCATGATGCTGAAACCGTGGTTTATGATGGCGATGATGAGGTGATTACCAAGGTGGTGGCTGAATATCCTGATTATAAAGGCGAGAAACTCTTCTGGTCGCTCAAGAACCCTGAGGCTCCTTTCTATGTCAAGAAGATTGAGAAGCAGCAGAGCGTGAGCGTCATCACCTATATATATAAAGGTGTAGAGGATAGCTTCTCCATTCCTTTTATCGATGATGCTTCCATCCAGAACTCCATCATCTGTGCTGCTGTCGCTTCCAAGCTCGGACTCTCTGCCGAGGATATCGACAAGCGTATGGCACTGCTCGAACCGGTTGCGATGCGACTGGAGGTAAAGGTGGGGCAGCATGGCTGTACACTCATCAACGACAGTTACAACAGCGATATCAACTCACTCGACATCGCTCTCGACTTCATGAACCGCCGTCCAGATCATCGTGGCCGTCGCCATACTTTGATCTTGAGCGATATCTATCAGAGCGGTCAGACTCCTGAGGCTCTATATAAAGAGGTGAGCGATCTTGCCCGCAAGCGTGGTGTAGTGAAGTTCATCGGTATCGGTCCGGAACTCTGCAAGCAGCATGATACGATTCAGATTTCAGAAAAGTTCTTCTTCCCGAATGTGGAGGAGTTTATCAATAGCGAGGTCTTTGCCTCCCTCCGTGATGAGGTCATCCTCCTGAAGGGTGCACGCCAGTTTGGTTTCGATCAGCTTACCGAACTGCTGGTGCAGAAGGTGCATGAGACCACCCTCGAGGTCAACCTGAATGCGGTGGTTGCCAACCTCAACTATTACCGTGCCTTCATGAAGCCGGAAACCAAACTGGTCTGCATGATCAAGGCGGATGGCTATGGCGCCGGAGCGGTAGAGATTGCCAAGACCCTGCAGGATCATCGTGTAGATTATCTGGCTGTGGCTGTTGCCGATGAGGGTGTCACCCTTCGCAAGAATGGTATCACCAGCAATATTATGATCATGAACCCGGAAATGACAGCCTTCAAGACCATGTTCGATTACGACCTGGAGCCTGAGGTGTATTCTTTCCGATTGCTCGATGCGCTCATCAAGGCTGCAGAGAAGGAGGGGGTCACCGGATTCCCTGTTCACATCAAACTTGATACCGGTATGCATCGCATGGGCTTCGATCCTGAAAACGATATGGAGGAGCTTATCGGTAAGCTGAAGCATCAGAATGCCATCATCCCTCGTTCTGTCTTCTCTCACTTCGTGGGAAGCGATGATGATAGTTTCGATGATTTCTCTGCCCATCAGTTTGAACTCTTCGATAAGGGAAGCCGACAGTTGCAGGCTGCCTTCGACCATAAGATCCTGCGCCATATCTGCAATTCGGCAGGTATCGAGCACTTCCCGGAGCGCCAGTTGGATATGTGCCGCCTGGGTCTCGGACTCTATGGCATCAACTCCCGCAACAACAAGACCATCAACTGCGTGAGCACCCTGAAGACTACCATTCTCCAGATGCACAACGTGAAGGCGGGCGATAGTGTTGGCTACAGTCGCAAGACCATCCTCGATAAGGACAGTGTCATCGCTGCCATTCCTATCGGATATGCTGATGGCTTGAACCGTCGTCTCGGCAATCGCCATGCCTACTGTCTGGTCAATGGTCAGAAGGCTGATTATGTAGGCAACATCTGTATGGATGTGGCGATGATCGATGTCACCGGCATCAACTGTAAGGAAGGTGATAGCGTGGAAATCTTCGGCGAGCATCTTCCTGTTCAGGTGTTGAGTGATATTCTGGAGACAATTCCTTACGAAGTGCTGACCACCATCAGCAACCGAGTGAAGAGAGTTTATTACCAGGATTAAGCGTGAAAAGAAACGTTGCTGGCAACAATAAATCGTGCAAAAACGTATAAAAAACGATAAATCCCATCCGAACTTTTCGGATGGGATTCTTTTTTACGTAAATTTTTCCATTAAAACGTATTGAATATGAATTAAAAAGTGTATCTTTGCAACCAACAAATCATCTAAAAACTAAGGCAAATGAGTCCTATTTCAACAAGTAAAATGTCCGACTTCCGTTGGGTAATCTGTGCGTTGCTTTTCATTGCCACCACAGTCAATTACATGGACCGTCAGGTTCTGTCATTAACATGGAAAGACTTCATCGCTCCAGAATTCCACTGGACTGATGACGACTACGGTACGATTACCAGTCTTTTCTCTATCTTCTATGCCATCGCCAACCTCTTCGCAGGTAAGTTCGTGGATTGGATGGGTACCAAGAAAGGTTATCTCATCGCCATCTTCGTATGGTCAACAGGTGCTGTGATGCACGCAGGTTGCGGTTGGGTAGCTATGCAGATGGAGGGTTACGATTCTATCGAGGCACTCCGCCTGGTACAGGCTGGCAGTGATGCAGCTGTAGCTATTGCCACCGTCAGTGTATGGTTGTTCCTCTCTTGCCGCTTGATACTTGCTGTGGGTGAGGCTGGTAACTTCCCTGCAGCCATCAAGGTAACCGCTGAGTATTTCCCAAAGAAAGACCGTGCTTTCTCTATAGCCATCTTCAACAGTGGTGCATCTGTTGGTGCCTTGGCAGCTCCAGCTACCATTCCATTGCTGGCTCGCAGCATGGGCTGGGAGTGGGCTTTCATCATCATCGGTGTGCTCGGTTATGGATGGATGGGCCTCTGGATATGGCTTTATGAGAAGCCTTCTCAGAGCAAGCACGTCAACAAGGCTGAGCTTACTTACATTGAGCAGGATGAAAACCTGGAGAATGTTGAGGCAGAGAAGACAGAGGCTACAGAGGCTGTTGAGGAGAAGACAATCGGCTTCCTCAAGTGCTTCAGCTATCGCCAGACCTGGTCGTTCATCGTGGGTAAGTTGATGACCGATGGTGTATGGTGGTTCTTCCTCTTCTGGGCTCCTGCTTACTTCTCTGATCAGTATGGTTATTCTTCAGATTCAGGCATGGGTATCGCCCTCATCTTCACTCTTTATGCGATTGTTACCGTATTGAGTATTGGTGGTGGTTATTTGCCAACTTACTTTGTAGATAAGAAGGGTATGAATCCATATATCGGTAGAATGCGTGCGATGTTGATCTTCGCTTGCTTCCCATTGCTCGGTCTGATAGCTCAGCCTATGGGTGAGTACAGTGCATGGTGGCCAGCTGTCATCATCGGTTTGCTCGGTGCAGGTCATCAGGCTTGGTCTGCCAACCTCTATTCTACCATCGGTGATATGTTCCCTAAGTCAACTGTGGCTACCATCATTGGTATCGGTACCATGGCGGGTGGTATCGGTTCTTTCCTCATCAACAAGGGTTCCGGTATGCTCTTCACCTATGCAGAGGGGCAGGGCTCTGCCTTCACCTTCATGGGCTTTGATGGCAAGCCAGGTGCTTACATGATTGTATTCTGCATCTGCAGCGTGGCTTACCTCATAGGCTGGTGTATCATGAAGGCATTGGTACCTAAGTACAAGCCAATCGTCGTTGAGTAGTTTTTGCCCCTAAAATGCGCAAGAATAAATAAATTGGTTTAAAATATTTGCACGTATAGTTTTTTTTTGTAACTTTGCACAAAACTTAGTATATTACTTAAACTTAAAAAATAATGAAGAAAGCAGTTGTGGTTATAGCTTTACTCAGCCAGGCTCTGGGCTTGACTTATGCCGACGATCAGACCGGGACAAGGGGTATCGGACAGTATCCGGGACGCCCGTCTCAGTTTACGGCTCCTCAAATGGTGAAGGATGATACCTATAGGAACATTGCCTTGAACCGTATGGTATATACTTCCTCGAATGCCGATTTCAATCTAACAGGTCATCTGGTAACAGATGGTATCATCACCAGCAAGGCTCCTTCCTTCCTGAGTGTAAGAACGAATGAAGGCGAGTTGTCCAACCGTGACAAGGAGAAGATGATTGATGGCAACACGGTCACCAGTCAGTATATCAAGGGCGAGAAGGCTTTTGCTGAGTTCAATTGGGAAGGCATGAAGGTAAACCTCAGAAATCTGAAGTTTACAGGTGAATTGGCTTACTATCAGGACAAGGCTACTCAGGGGTATGTGATTCGTGTGATGGGGTCACACAATGGTCAGAAATGGGAGGTGCTGGGAGAAGAGAAAGGCACCGGACTTCCTGGCGAGGCTACCAAACAGCAGGTAAGTTCCGACCCAAACAAGTTCCAGGATGTGGTGCGCCTGCCGCTCCGCAAGCTGAATGTTTCCATTCCTTTGAAGAAACCGGGCAACTACGAGCACGTACGCATCGAATTTACTATGCCGGGTGCTGCGTGGTGGCGCGTCAAACTCATCGATAATACTACTTCATGGCGTCCTTCCATGCACTTCTCCAGTGTATGGAAGTCAGAATTGGCAAAGAATGATCAGTGGCTCTATGTAGATCTGGGTACTGTGGCTGATTTCGATCAGGTGAATCTCTTCTGGGTCAACAAGGCTCGCCAGGGCAAGATTCAGGTTTCCTGCGATGCCAGAAACTGGAGTGATATTGCTACCCTGGGTCAGCAGAAGGGCTTGACCGAGAAGGTGGCTTGCAAGGGGCATGGCAGATATGTGAGATTGCTGCTTACCCAGCCGGATGCTTCCGGTCGCTATGCCTTGTCAGAGATGCAGGTGATGGGTAAGGGCGGCTTGCGTGCCGAGGCAGCCAACACTTTGGCTTCTAAGGATGGCAAGCAGATGCTCAACCAGTGGCAGCTGCGCCGTGAGGGAAGTGATGCCTGGATTCAGGCTACCGTTCCTGGTACCGTGCTTACCAGCTATATGAATATCGGTGCGGTGCCTGATAACCGTTACGATGATAATATGCGACAGATTTCCGAGTCGTTCTTCAACTCTGATTTCTGGTATCGTACTACCATCAACCATCAGCCATCTGCCAACAAGAACCAGCATACCTATCTTAACTTCGATGGTATCAACTGGAAGGCAGATATCCTTCTGAATGGTGAGAAGATTGGCAGAATCGACGGTGCCTTTATCCGCTCTCGCATCGATGTGACCAAGAAGTTGAAGACGGGTGCCAACAAGCTCGAGGTGCATGTCATCAAGAATGCCCACTTCGGCGTGGTGAAGCAGAAGAATCTCCAGAATACCGACCTCAATGGTGGTGAGTTGGGTGCTGATAACCCAACCTTCCACGCATCTATCGGCTGGGACTGGATTACCAATACCCCAGGTCGTGAAATCGGTATCTGGAATGATGTCTATCTCACCCACGATAACGGTGTGAGCGTTTCCGATCCGCTGGTAACATCTACTTTGAATCTGCCGGATACATTGGCAACCATGACTCCATCTGTCTTCCTGAAGAATGCAGATGCCGTGGCTAAGACTGTGAAGCTTTCTGGTTTTATCGGTAAGATCCAGTTTGAGCAGGAAGTTAGTCTGCAGCCAAACGAGAAGCGTGAGGTGGCTTTCGCTCCAGCTGATTATCCTCAGCTCAAGAACCAGCGCATGAATCTCTGGTGGCCTAACGGCTATGGTTCACCTTATTTATATGATGCCGGTTTCAAGGTATCTGACAAGGCTTCAGGCGAGGTAATCTCTGAGATCAACTATAAGGCGGGTATCCGCCAGATGAGCTATGCCGACCTGGATACCCAGACCAAGATCTACATCAATGGCAAGCGGTTGAATCCATTGGGTGGTAACTGGGGATTCTCTGAGACCAACCTCAACTACCGTGGACGTGAATACGATACTGCCGTTCGCTACCATAAGGAGATGAACTACAATATGATTCGCGACTGGGTAGGTCAGATTGGTGATGAGGAACTGTATGAGGCATGCGATAAGTATGGTATTATGATCTGGCAGGACTTCTGGTTGGCTAACCCATGGGACGGACCGGATCCTGATGACGACAAGATGTTCCTTGAGAACTCTGCCGATTACATCTCCCGCATCCGCAGCCATGCTTGTATCGGTATCTATTGCGGTAGAAACGAGGGCTTCCCTCCTGCATCCATCGACAAGGTGCTGAGAGAGCAGGTCAAGGATATCCATCCACAGTTGGGCTATATTCCTAGCTCAGCCGACCTCGGTGTCAGCGGTCATGGTCCTTACCAGATGAAGTCACCATCTTTCTACTTCGCTAACCAGAGTCATAAGCTGCATTCTGAGCGTGGTATGCCGAATGTGCCTACCTTCGAGTCTCTGAGCAGAATGATGGAACCGGAGCATCTGTGGCCACAGAGCGATGCTTGGGGACAGCATGATTATACATTGAAGGGCGCCCAGGGAGGTGAATCTTTCAACAACATCATGGAGAAGCGTTATGGCAAGCCTCAGAGTGCAGAACAGTTTACCAAGTGGGCACAGTGGCTGAACTATGATGGCTACCGTGCGATGTACGAGTCTTCTCAGCAGGACCGTCTTGGTCTGCTCATCTGGATGAGTCATGCCTGCTGGCCAAGCATGGTATGGTGTACCTACGATTATTACTTCGAGCCAACTGCAGCATACTTTGGTGTGAAGAAGGCTTGCGAACCATTGCATATCCAGTACAACCCGGTGAAGAAGGTTGCCGAGGTGGTCAACTTTGCCGGTGGTGCCAAGGATGGCTTGGTTGCCAAGGCTCAGGTCTTTGATATGTACGGAAAGTTGATCAAGGAGGAGAGCAAGAAAGTGAATGTGTCAGAAGACCTGACCCTCGATGCCGTTAGCGTAAGCGAACCGGATGAGGAGGTTTACTACATCAAGTTGACTCTGGAACAGAACAACCAGGTGGTTTCAGACAACTTCTATGTAATGGGTAAGGAAGAGGACAATCTCCAGGCACTCTCTAAGTTGCCAAAGGCAGATGTTGCTGTCAGCGGCAAGCGTTTCGTTCAGCAGGGCGAAGAGTGGGTTGGCGAGGTAGAGATCCGCAATACCGGCAATGTACCTGCTCTCTTGGTTCGCCTGAACCTGAAGGGTGGTGATGGTGAGCAGATTCTCCCTGTTATCTACAGCGATAACTATTTCAGTCTGATGCCGAACGAGTGCAAGACTATCAAGGTATCTTATCGTGATGAGGATGGCAGAGGTCAGGCTCCATACGTAGAGATTACAGGTTTCAATAAGTAAAACTGAAAGTAAAATAAAAAAGCGCATCAGCGAGATTAACTTGCTGATGCGCTTTTTTATTTACTTGAGGAATCCCTGCTGCTTGAGGGCATCGAGGAATCCGATGCTCATGGCTTCGCAATCCTTCTTGGTATATCGGATATCGGTGAAAACCTGGGCTAAGGTTTCTACGTTGTTGATGCGTACAAACTCCTGGTTCTCTTCCAGTGCTTCCTTCTCGGCATAGAAGTCATCAATCTTTTCTGGGGTATAATCCTCGAAATGCTCGTTGTGTATGATGCTTCTCAATGGCAGACGGTCGCTCTGGGCAGGCTGCTCATCCGGCCATCCGATGGTAAGGGTAGCCACTGGCATTACCAGCTTCGGCAACTTCAGGGTGTCGATGATCATTTTCGGCATATACACCGTGGTGCCCAGGAAGCAGGTTCCCAGACCCGCCTCTTCTGCCAGATTGGTAAAAGTCTGCGTGAAGAGCAGGGCATCGGTAGCCGCATTCATAAACGAGAGAATGTTGTCGTATCCCGGGGTTCCCTTGCGGTTTTCTGCCCAGAGGGTGGTGCGGCGGTAGTCGGCGCAGATGGTGAGTACCACAGGAGCGCCTGTCACCATCGGCTGGTTGAAGTGGGCAGGTGCCAAAGCCTTCTTTCCCTCTTCGCTGCGGGTTACCACTACGCTGTAGAGCTGCAGGTTTCCCATGGTAGGAGTACGCATCGCCTCTTCCAGCAACTGGTTCAAAAGTTCATCTGTTACCTCTCTGTCGGCATATTTGCGAATCGAGGTTCTTTTCTTGATTGATTCCATATCTTGTTTCTTTTTCTAATATCTTATGCAAAGATAATGAAAGTTTCCCAAAAAGAACACGGTTCTTTTACATTTTTTGCTTCATAATGAGCTTTTCGTGCGTTTTTTGATGAAATATCTGCTCAAACGTTTCATATTTTAGAAATATTGTTTTAATTTTGCAGCTAATTATTAAACGTTTGATATGGAATATACTGAAAATATGACTTTCGAAGAGGCGAGCCACGCCTTGATGAAAGATTTGAAGACCCGATTGGCTGAGCTGCACGGGCATTTCGATGCTCAGAATGTCGATTGGCATAAGCTCCATCTTCCATTGGCGAAACTTGTTTCCGAAGAAACGCAGAAATCAATCGGCAGCCCGGAAGTGGTAGAGGTTCGACCTAAGGAATTGGAGTGCGATGTGGTAAGATACCAGAACAATAAGGAGAAATGGGTGGCTTTGGTCGGATTGCTCAATGGTCATCCCTACGAGATATTCACCGGTTTGCAGGATGAGGATGAAGGCATCATGCTCCCCAAGTCTGTAACCAAGGGCAAGATCATCAAGACGGTGCTCCCGGAAGGACAGAAGCGATATGATTTCCAGTTTGTCAACAAGCGTGGCTACAAGATTACCGTCGAAGGATTGAGCGAGAAGTTCAATCCCGAGTATTGGAACTATGCCAAGCTCATATCCGGCGTTCTGCGCTATCGTATGCCGGTTGCCCACGTCATCAAGCTGGTCAATCAGCTGCAGCTCACCTCCGAAACCCTCAACACCTGGCGGGTGGGCGTGGAAAGAGCCTTGAAGAAGTACCTCTATGAAGAAAATGGAATAGATAACTTGGAAAACGGAATAGATTATAAGGAGACTGAAGATGAAATTGATGAGCAGTAAGATATACCTCAGGAATGTGCGTTTCCACGCTTTCCATGGCGTATTGCCGCAGGAGGGAATCGTTGGCAACGATTATCTTGTCAACCTGGTGCTGGATTATGACTTCTCTTCTGCCATGAAAACCGATGATCTTCAGGGAACCCTCAATTATGCTGAGGTCTATCAGAAGGTAAGAGAAGAAATGGCGGTGCCCAGCAAGCTCCTGGAGCATGTGGCAGGCAGAATCGCCCATAGGCTCTTTTCCGATTTCCCGGAAATCCAGAAACTCCAACTCTCTATCACCAAGGTAAATCCACCGATGGGGGCCGATAGCGACGGCGCAGGGGTAGAGGTTGTATTAACAAATGATAAAACTTATAGTTAGAATTAGGTTTTCTGATAATAAAGTAGTAATTTTGCAAAATCATCAGAAAGTATGTGTAAGAAAGTAACACTGATATGGGCTTTGATGTGCATGTTTGTAATGACATCGTTAGCTGCCAATAAGCGATTCACGCTGGTCATCGACCCTGGTCATGGTGGTCATGATGCCGGAGCACTCGGAGCCATATCCAAGGAAAAGAATATCAATCTTGCCGTTGCCTTGCGCTTCGGTAAGTATGTGGAGCAGAATCTCCCGGAGGTAAGAGTCATCTATACCCGCACGAAGGATGTCTTCATCCCGCTCAATGAGCGTGCGAATATCGCCAACCGTGCCAATGCCGATCTCTTTATCTCCGTGCATACCAATGCCTTGCCGGCAGGAAAGATAGCTCGTGGCTTCGAGACCTATACCCTCGGTATGCACCGTGCCAAGGATAATCTCGATGTGGCGATGCGAGAGAACTCCGTCATCTCGATGGAGAAGGACTATCAGCAGAGATATCAGGGCTTCGATCCCCGATCTTCTGAGAGCTATATCATTTTCGAGTTCATCCAGGGCAAGAACATGGAGCGCAGCGTAGATCTGGCACGAATGATTCAGCGAGGTGTCTGCGATGGTGCCAACCGTCCCGACAAGGGCGTGCATCAGGCGGGATTCCTGGTCTTGAGAGAGACTTCCATGCCGGGCTGCCTCATTGAGTTGGGATTCATCACCACTCCTGATGAAGAGCGCCTGCTCAACAATGACAGCAGAGTGGATGATATCGCCCGTGGCATCTACGAGGCTTTCGCAAAATACAAGAATAAGTACGACAGATCGGTTTCCGTTCCTTATCGTGCCAAGGATTCCGAAGACGTGAATCTACCGAAGATTGTTCCTGATCAGGAACCTGCGCCTAAGACTCGTGTCGTAACGAGGGGCAAGCAGCCGAAGCGTGAAGAGGCAACGCCTGAACAGCCAAAGCGGGAGGTGAAGGAAGTGAAGAAGCCTGATCCAAAGCGGGAGGTGAAGAAGCAGGAACCGAAGAAGGAGGTGAAGAAAACGGAACCGAAGAAGGAGGTGAAGAAGGCTGAGGTAGCTGATGCGCCGGTCTTCAAGCTTCAGATTTTCGTAGGTAGTAGAAACCTTCGCAAGGGCGATGCTCATTTCAAGGGCGAAACCGATTACGATAGTTTCCAGGAAGGCAATCTGGTGAAATACACCCTGGGTGCATCCACCAATTACAACGAAATCTATCGCCTGCGCAAGGAAAAGCTAGATAAGTTTCCGGAGGCTTTCATCATCGCCTTCAAAAACGGACAGAAATATGACGTGAACCAGGCTATCCGGGAGTTCAAGCAGAACCGCAACCGGTAGTTCCTTTTCGGGCAGCCTGTGATTCGCTCTATATAAATAGGTATAATAAAAAGAACAAAAATAGATAAATATGAAACTGACAAAGGAAATTAGGATAGCGTTGGTCGCTATTGTAGGTATCTTGGTGATGTATTTCGGAATCAACTTTCTGAAAGGCATCAACTTGTTCTCTACCAATAACACCTACTATATGACGTTTGATGACATCCAGGGGATGGGTGCTTCTACCCCTATCTATGCCGATGGCTACAAGGTGGGTACCGTGGATCAGCTGGATTTCGACTATTCAGGAAAGGGTCCCATCAAGGTCAAGGTGGATATCAATAAGGATCTGAGAATCCCTGCGGGTAGTACCGCAGAGATTTCTAAGGATATCATGGGCAATCTCCAGGTTAGTCTCCTGCTTGCCAACAATCCTCGTGAGCGTATCGAACCGGGCGGCATCATCCCTGGTATGGTGAATTCCGGTATGATGGGCAAGGCTGCCGAAATGATTCCGGTAGTCGAGAAGATGCTGCCTAAGCTGGATTCCATCCTCACCAGTGTGAATGCACTCCTGGCTGATCCTGCCCTGGCTGCTTCCCTCCACAATGTGGAGACCATCACCAGCAACCTCACCGTTTCCACCCGTGAGCTGAATACCCTGATGGCTGGATTGAACAAGCAGGTTCCGGGTATGATGAAGAAGGCGAATGGCGTTCTCGACAATACCAACCGACTCACCTCTAATCTGGCGAGCCTCGATGTGCAGGGCACACTCGACCGTGTGAATGCTACCCTCGATGGTGCACAGAAGTTCACCGAGCAGTTGAACAGCGGAAAGGGTAGCCTCGGTCTCCTCATGAACGATACCCGCCTCTATGAGAATCTGAACTCAACCATGTCGCATGCCGACTCTCTAGTCATCGATCTCAAGGCGCATCCAAAGCGCTATGTTCACTTCTCAGTTTTTGGAAAGAAAGACAAGTAGAGACTCGGATATGCCGTTTTAAAGGCTTCTTTGAGAAAAATACCAAAATAAATTTTGTCTAAATAACAAAGGCAATGTTTCACGCCCCGGAATAGCTACAGAACTTGTTGTTTTTTAGCTATTTCGGGGTGTTTCAAAATTGTTTCACTGCCCCTAAAACGCAATTGTGGATAACTTTCTTAGTTGCTTGATTATGAGATAGTTATCAGGGGAGTCTTAAAATATTATAAATAGCCCGATTTGCTACTTTGGGCTTTTTTTTGTAATTTTGCAGTCGATTTGCATCAGGTGGTGCAATCTGATGTAGTGTTAAGGTAAAAAATCAATTAAAATAAGTAGTAAATAGTGTCAATGTTAGCAAGTCCAAAAGCGCTTTGGGACAATAGTCTTTTGCTTATAAAGGATAATGTGTCAGAGCAGCAGTATAATACATGGTTTCGACCGATAGTCTTTGAGTCGTACAAGCCTTCGACCAAGACTCTGTTGGTTCAAGTTCCAAGTCCATTTGTATATGAATACTTGGAACAGAACTATGTTGGCTTGTTGAGCAAGGTCCTTCATCGCAATTTCGGCGATGGCATCCGTCTCACTTATCGTGTGGTAACGGACAAGGAACACAGGTTGACCCAGGATGTGGAAGCTGATCCGGCTGATATTGATGAGGCTGAGCACAAGAGATTGGCACAGCAGCCACAGACACAGGCTAACCCGGCAGAACCACAGCAGCCTGAAGACATTGACACCCAACTTGATCCGAAACTCACCTTCAATAATTATATGGAGGGTGACAGCAACAAGCTGCCACGTTCGGTGGGATTGTCTATCGCTGAGCATCCGAATACCACGCAGTTCAACCCGATGTTCATCTATGGTCCTTCGGGTAGCGGAAAGACTCACCTGGTGAATGCCATCGGTCTGAAAACCAAGCAGATGTATCCGCAGAAGCGTGTGCTCTATGTCAGTGCCCGCCTCTTCCAGACACAATATACCGATGCGGTGCTGCATAATGCGAGCAATGATTTCATCAATTTCTACCAGTCTATCGATGTGCTCATCGTGGATGATGTGCAGGATTGGGCAGGCAAGGCGAAGACCTTGAATACCTTCTTCCACATCTTCAATCACCTCTTCCGCAACGGAAAGCGTATCATTCTGGCGAGCGATCGACCTCCGGTAGAGCTCAAGGATATGCCAGACCGACTCATCACCCGTTTCTCTTGTGGACTGGTGGCGGAGTTGGAGAAGCCGAATGTGGAACTCTGCGTTGATATCGTGAGCAACAAGGTGCGCAAGGATGGACTGAAGATTCCGAAGGATGTGGTTTCCTTCATCGCACAGACCTGCAACGGCAGTGTGCGTGATCTCCAGGGTGCCATCAATGGTTTGCTGGCTTACAGTATCGTATATAACAGCAGCATCGATATCCGACTGGCTGAGCGTGTCATCAAGCGTGCCGTCAAGGTTGAGGAGAGCAACAAGGTGCTCACCCTCGATGAAATCGTGGAGGCGGTCTGCAATCATTACAAGGTAACGGTGGCTGCAGTCAACAGCAAGAGCCGCAAGCGTGAGTACGTGGAGGCGCGTCAGGTGGCGATGTTCATGGCTCAGAAACTCATCAAGATGCCTGCTTCCAGAGTGGGCAAACTCATTGGTAATCGCGATCATAGCACGGTTATCCACAGTTGCGCCAAGGTAGAGGAGCGACTGAAGATTGATGCCGAGTTCTTCGATGAACTCTCTAGCATCGAGAATGGATTGAGAGTGAAGAGATAATTAACATAGAAATGATAATTAACATAGATAAGCACGGAACCTTGGTATAGTGGTTCTCGTTTATATAAATGAAACAAAAGGAAGTCGGACAAGTTTGTATTTGTCTTGGCTTCCTTTTTCCGTTTTTATCAGCCTATACGCAAATTTTGCGTAAGTTTTCCGCCTTTTTTACATCTTCTATCTTTCTTTTTTGTATATTTGCAGTTGGATTATGTTTTACCCAAATTACTGTAGATATGGTTATGAAGATTTCACGTATTTGCATTTGGGTCCTCATGCTGGGGACTGTCATGGTATTCTCTTCTTGTGCGAATGAGCATCCTAAGGAGCAGCTCGACGGGAATGCCATGTATGGTTCTGCGTCTGAAATCTACAACCATACCGTATCTTCTCTCTATCAGGACATAGACTTTGTAGAGCATAGCGAAGAGGAAGACTCGCTCTATGCTGTGTGGAGCCATCTTTATCAGGTGATAGGGAAGGCGAATCAGTCGCTTGATATCATCGATTACAAGTCGGATTTGCTCTCTGTGAATCAAAAAGACCAGTTTAAGGCTGAGGTGCGTGCCATCAGAGCTATGATGTATTACGAGGCGATGGAGCTTTTTGGCAGGATTCCCGTGATTCTGTCTTCTGGCGAGGCGGCCATCTATGAGGCGGCTTCAGGCATTGCCGTGGCTTCGCTTACCGATGTCAACCTCTGTGCGCAAAGCGAAAGGAGCGAGGTGTTCCGCTTTATCTTCAGTGAGTTGCAGCAGGCGCTGCCTTATCTTCCGAATGAGCATAGCGCCAATGGTGGGGTGTATGAGGGAAGAATCACGCAACCGGTAATCAACTTCCTGTTGGCAAAGTTGGCTTTCAAGGCTGAAATCTATACGTTTGATGATTGGACCAGAGGATATAAGAAACGTCCTAAAGGTAAGAAAATCCACTTTGTGGTTCAGACGGCGGATGGTGCTTCTCTGCTCAATGGTGGAACGGCTGGTGAGAATCGCAGCAAGGAATTGAATGCCTGGGAAACCTGTATCTTCTATTGTGATAAATTGGCTGCAGAAGGGTATGGCTTGGAGGAGAATGAGATATTCGATAGTTCCACTTATGCAAGGTTGCTTCGTGAGAATGGCGGTTCCCATTTGGTAGAAACGGAGCATCTCAAGCCGCTCTTCCGTTTCTGTTATTCCGAGGTATTGTTGATGAAGGAGAAGGCAAAGGTCTGCAAGGGTGATAAAGCCAGTATTCTTTTCCCGATTCCTCAGAAATGCCTCGACCAGAATCCTAAGCTCGTGCAGAATAAGGGGTATGAGAAGAAATGAAAGTTAAGGGAGTTAAAGGAGTTAAAGGAGTTAACTCCCCTAACTCCCTTATAACTGATAGAACTTCGTGAAAGCCTTCACGCAGTATTCGTGATCAATCACGCTGCCGGTTTCGCGGCAACTGTGCATGGCGAGGATGGCATTACCCATATCTACGCCCTTCAATGGAATGGAAGAGGCGAGGATATTGCCCAAAGTGCTTCCGCCAGCCACATCACTGTGGTTCACGAAACGCTGACAAGGTACACCCGCTGCCTCACAGATATTCGCGAAGATGGCAGCAGATACCGCATCACTCGCATACTTCTGTGCCGCATTGAACTTGATGACCGGACCGCCCCCCAGCATCGGATGATTCGTTGGGTCAAACTTCTCGCTGTAGTTAGGATGCCAGGCATGCGCATTGTCCGCAGAAATCATGAAGGCACGCTCCACTGCCTGATAATACGCCTCCTCCGTTCCGCTCTGTGCAAGAGCGATGCGCTGCAGCATATAAGAGAGGAAAGGACTTCCCGCACCCTGCTTGGTCTGCGAACCCGTCTCCTCATTGTCGAAAATCGCCAGCACCTGAGTAGTATCTTGGGCATCAGCCACCGTCAGAGCCTCTACGCCCGCCCAGCACATCGACAAATCATCGAGTCTTCCCGAAGAGATAAACTCATCGTGCACACCGAAGGTGCAGGCAGGAGTGGCATCAGCCAGATAGAGATCGAAATCGAGGATATCCTCCTTCAGGATATTCAGTTCGCCGGTAATCACGTTCATCAGCAGATTACCCTTCTCCAGTTCATCATTGATGATGCCGAGGATAGGGAGCACATCCTTCTGCCTGCTCAGCTTTACGCCATCGTTCACCTGGCGGTTGAAGTGGATAGCGAGATTACTGATCTGCAGCAGAGGTCGCTGGATATGGAGTAGGAGAGTCTTCGGATGCATCGCATCCTCGCCCTTTACGATGACTCTACCCGCCAGAGTGAGTGGACGGTCGAACCAGGTTGACATAATCGGACCGCCATAAACCTCGGTATTCAGTTTCACGATACCGCCCTCGCAAGTCATCTCAGCGTTAGGCTTGATGCGGAAGGTAGGAGAGTCGCAGTGAGCGCAGATCATGTGGAAGCCGGCATCCGCCAGTGTCTTCTTTCCGATTTGGAAAGCATAGATAGAAGAGTCGTTCTTGGTAACGAAGAACTTGTCACCAGCCACAACCTTGCCCAGCGGCTCCTGAGGGTTCAATCGTCTGAACCCATTTTTCTCCAATTCCTCAGAGATATTCTTCACAGCCAGGAAGTTCACTGGCGAAGCGTCTAAAAAGGATAATAATCTTTTGATCATAGTCTATATCTTATATATTAATTATGCTGCAAAGATAATGCAAAATTTTCATTTAATCTCATATTTCTACCTGTTTTTTCCATAATAGTTAAATATCTACAAGAATCCCCCATGATGTTTGGTGTTATGTTTTGAAAGCATTAATTTTGCACATCATAATTTTGGCAAATATACAGAATCATTTAAAACAAAGATAAATGGAAATAGTAATAGGAATCGTTATAGGTCTTGCCATCGGATTCTTCGTGGGCAAGCTGATGGAAGGAAAAAAGGCGGGAGAGGAGAAAACTCAGCTCATTGCGAAGGCTCAGGTGCTGCAGGCTAACATCGAACAGAGTAATCTGCATCATGCTGCTGAGGTTCAATCATTGAAACAATCTTATGTTTCTGAACTTCAATCCTTAAAAGCCCAGATGGAGAACGAACGGCTGTTTGCCGAAAAGCTCCGTGCTGAAAGCGACCAGCAGTGGGCGCAGAAACTCGAAAGCCTGAAGCAGGAGATGCATCGCATGACCATCGAACAGCAGAAAGCTGCTGCCGAACAGCTCGCTGCCAAGCAGTCTGCCCTCCAGGAAAACAACCGACTCCAGATGGATGAACTCCTGAAACCTATCAAGGAGCAGTTTGCTGATTTCAAGAAATCGGTTGAAGAGAGCAAGACCCAGAACGAGGTGAATAAGAAGGAACTCCAGAGTACCTTCGAGGCTACGATGAAACTCTTCCAGCAGGAACAGCAGCAGGCTGTAACGAGTCTGAAGGAGCAGACTTCGAAGATCGGCTCCGATGCCGCCAACCTTACCAAGGCTTTGAAGGGCGACAGCAAGATGCAGGGCGACTGGGGCGAGATGGTATTGGAAACCATCCTCGAAAACAGTGGTTTGCGAAAGGACGAGGAGTTCTTTATCCAGGAGAACACCAAGGATGAGAACGGCAAGAACTTCCGTCCCGATGTCATCGTCCGCTTCCCGGAAGGCAGGAGCGTGGTGATAGATAGCAAGGTATCTCTCACCGCCTATACCGATGCCTTGGCGGCAGAGACCGATGAGGAGCGGGAGAGGCTGATGAAGTCGCATGCCCTGAGTGTGCGCAAGCATATCGATGAGTTAGCGGAGAAGGATTATTCGAAGTTAGTAGATGATGCCATCGGTTTTGTCCTGATGTTCATACCTAACGAGACGAGTTATATCGCAGCGATGAAGCAGCAGCCTGATTTGAGTCGCTATGCCTATCAGAAGAAGATCATCATCATATCTCCGAGCAATCTCCTGATGGCGTTGCAGCTGGCGTATAATCTCTGGCAGTATGACCGTCAGAACAAGAATGTGGAGAAAATCGTGAAGACGGCAGCCGATTTATATGATAAGGTTGCGACTTTCGAAGATACCTTTACAGGAATCGGCGATTTGATAACCCGCCTCTCCGGTACCTATGATAAAGCGAAAAAGCAGCTTTATGATGGTACCGGCAATGTAATGAGAAGGGTAGAGAGTCTGAAGAATCTGGGTGTAACTCCCAAAAAGCAGATCAAGGCATTAGAGGAGTAATTTTTATAAGCGTTTTTATCCGGGCAGATAATACTCTTCGCTGTCAGGAAGATAATACGGATGTCAAGCCAGAACGACCAGTTCTCGATATACCAGATATCACGCTTGATGCGCTCCTCCATCTGCCAGAGCTCCTTCGTCTCACCACGGAAACCCGTTACCTGAGCCCAACCGGTAATACCAGACTTCGAGAAGTGGCGAACCATATACTTATCAATCAAACTACCATAAACCTCAGTATGATACAACATGTGAGGTCTAGGACCCACGATACTCATATCGCCCTTCAATACATTGATAAATTGAGGGAACTCATCAATATTCGTTTTTCTCATGAAGTTGCCGAATGCAAACTTTCTTGGGTCATTCTTCGTAGCCTGAGCCTTGTCTGAATCCTTGTTCACATGCATCGAACGGAACTTCAGGCACATGAAGGTATTACCGTTCAGACCCGTTCTAGCCTGACGGAAGAAGATAGGACCCGGACTCTGAATCTTGATAATCAGTGCGATGATTGGAATGAAAGGCAAGAAACAGAGGCAGATCACACCGCTCACGGCAATATCGAAGGCACGCTTGAGAATTCGGTTTGAGACAGAAGACAGCGGCTCAAGATGGTTCGTGTAAACCGTCTTACCCATAAAGTTATGGGAATCCAAATGCAGCTTATATTCGCCGAACAGACGAGGCAGATAATAGAAATGCACCACGTTCTTGTCACAGAAACGCATGATCTTCACAATCTGGTCCGATTCCTGATGCGACAAGCTGCAGAAAATCTCATCCAGACCATAACATGAACCGTTGATGGTATCGTTCATCTTGGACTCTAAAATTTTGTCAAGGTCCTGCATGGTACCCAGTTTTTTCAGTTCCTGTGGCGCTCCGGCGATGACATCATCGGCATAATAACCTTTCACGATATAACCCGCAGAAGGGGCTTCGGTCATGGTAATGTACATTTCTCTTACGGCAGGATCGCTACCCACGAAGATCACGGTACGACAGTTTCTACCTTTGGCACGGTGATGTTTCAGAACCTTGAGTTCGATGATTCTACTGATGATCAGAGCAAGATAGAAAGGGATGCCGAAGTAGAATCCGAACGCAAATATTTCTCCACCATGACTGAAGAATTTCAGGAAGATCATGAAACAGACGGTAGAACAAAGCACCAGAAAGAGAGTACGTTTAAGTACTTGCTGGAAACCGATTCGTCTTATATGAATGATGGTACTGTAGTTGTATTCGCCGATGGCGAGAGCAACGTTTGCTATAAAGAATGTAATCTTTGTTTTCAAATCCAGGTAGGCGGGAACATGAAGGAACTCGATGTTTACGAGCCCCAATAGCAAGCAATTGAGGATGAAGAAGTCGGCGATGATCACCAACCTTCTAATCAGTACATTACCTTTATATATATTTTTCTCCATAAGATATTATGTGTAAGTTGTTTATTTCTCTGTTTCTATTCTTAGAATATAGATTCTTGGTAGAATCGCCCACAAAGGTAGCAATAAAAACTGAATTCTCCAAACTTTTCCCCATATTTTTTCCCGTGAATAATCATATTATAATAAGGTGTTCCCAGATTAACGCAGATTTGCGTCCCCAGCTATGGGTGGTTTCTGTCGCCAATTGGTTTTATGAGGGGGGCTCCAAAAAGCCCCCCTACAGAAAACCAATTGTTAAAAAAAAAATAGACCAAAAAATTTGTTTAAATCAGAGAAAAAGCGTAATTTTGCAAACAGATGAGGATACTCTTTTAAGAACGTTTGTAAATAAGAACGAAATTTAAAAGCCTGTCCCTGAAAAATGGTAAGTGCATAACGTCTTGAAAATAAAGTAGTTATATGATATAATAGGGAGCTAAAATTGTGCCGTTTTCTGAAATTAATGTTAACAAAAATAGCAAATAGATGAGTTTTGGAAGTCCTGATGAAGCCCCTATCTGGTATGCCATGAGTGCCCCCTACCGCGAAATGAAGGTAGCGGATTATCTCAAGGCAAAAGAAGATATCAAGGTGTTCCTTCCTTTGGAACGCTGCGAGCGTATGGCGGGGCAGCACATACGCAGGCGAATCATTTCCTATCGCCCCGTAGTCCGCAATCTCCTTTTCGTGAAGGCAACGCCAGGCAGAATGCGGGATCTCAAGCAGATTTACAATTCCATGCTTCAGTTCAAGACCCGTCCTATGGATGGACATTCTGAAGTCATCACCATCCCCGATAAGGAAATGGAGGATTTCATGGCACTCTACGAAAACGTGGAGGATGCCAACAGGCACTTTTTCCTTCCGGGGGAAATCAATCTGCGCCCTGAAGCAAGGGTGAGGATAGAGGACGGCGTCTTAGCCGGACTCGAAGGATATTACCAGAAGGTAAAGGGATGCAAGAGCGGGAAGGGAAAGGATGAGAAGTGCTTCGTGGTCAAGATAGAAGGATTCCTCTCCTGTGCCGCCTTCCTCACCGAATGCAATTTCGTAAGCCTCGCCGGAAAGAAGGAGAAGAAAGAGGAGGGGAAAGGAAAGAAGAAATAATGATTAAAACAGCATTATCTAGATAAAAAGAATGAATTTTAGTAAATTTGTGTTGTCAGGAGCGCTAGGCATAGCGCTCCTTTCTGCTACGTCTTGCGGTACCCCGAAGAATGTAGCCTATTTTCAGGATTTGAACAATAATCCTGATACTGTCATTACCCTGCAGAACAGAGTGATAACCGTAAAGCCTACCGATAAGATCTATATCGGAGTGAAGAGCAAGGATCCGCAGATTTCGCAGCTCTTCAATCTTACGGGCGGAACCGGCGGAAGCAGTGCCTACAATATGTCGCAGGATGCCTATTACTATACCGTAGATAGCAGGGGAGATATCGATTTCCCGGTTGTGGGAAAGATACAGGTGGCTGGTCTCACTCGTGAGGAGATTGCCGAGAAGGTGAAGAAATCGCTCGTGGATGCAAGTCTCGTCAAGGACCCTACCATCACCGTGAGTCTCAGCAACCTACATTATTCCATGATGGGCGAGGTAGCCAAGCCGGGGCAGTATGCCATCGAAGAGGAAAAGGTGACCATCCTCGATGCCATCAGCAAGGCGGGAGATCTCACCATCCAGGGTAAAAGAAACGATGTGATGGTGCTCCGACAGGAAAACGGACACCAGAAGATCTACAAGATCGACCTCTGCTCCGGCAGGGACATCTTCAGTTCTCCTGCCTACTATCTCCAGCAGAACGATGTGGTATATGTTACACCTAACGATACCAAGAAGAGAAGCTCTACTCTCAACGGAAATACCGTGCAATCTACGGGATTCTGGATGAGCATCTCATCTCTCATCGTTACCATCCTCACCTTCCTGAAAGTAAATTAATAAAGAAAAATGATACAGAATACTACTCCGGCTAACCAGCCAGCACAGGTGAATCCGCTGCTCAGACGCAATCAGGCAGACGACTTCATCCGCCTGCAGGATCTTTTCTATCTCTGCCTCGCCAAGTGGCGCTGGTTCATCCTTTCGCTAGCCGTAACACTCGGCATCGCCACCTATTACATTCTCACGACCCCAAACGTATATCAGCGCACCGCTTCCCTGATGATCAAGGACGACAGCAAGTCGCAGGGCATCAGCAGCGATGTTTCTTCCATGTTCGCTGATATGGGACTGGGCAATGCCAAGAGCAATGTAAACAATGAACTCATTGCCATCCAGTCGCCTGCCGTACTCCTCGAAACCGGAAAGCGTCTCAAGCTCGATGTGGATTATGCCATCGACGGCGCCTTCCACAAGGAGGCTCTCTATGGCGGCGATCTCCCCGTAACCGTAGATTTTATCGGCTTCACCGATGATCAGAGCGGCAGCTTCCAGCTCCAGCTCAGGGGCGATGGCTCTTACGTCATCAGCAGGCTCAAGGGCATTACCCGTGATAATCTTCCGGTAGATGACAGCGATGAGATTACCGGACGCCTCGGTCAGATCATCCACACCCCACTGGGAAAAATCAAGGTAGATAAGGCTCCTTCGTATTCCCAGTTTGTAAAGAATGGCGATGCTCCGGTGCTCTACGTATCCCGCAGCAACATCTATGCGATGACCGACCGCATCAAGGGTTCGCTCGCTGCCAGCCTGAGCGAGGAGAAATCCACCGTCATCGACCTTACTTATAAGGATGTGCTCCCTAAGCGTGCCGAGGATGTCATCAGCACCATCATCTCCGTTTACCGCAAGAACTGGCTCGAGGACAAGAACCAGATGACCATCTCCACCTCTCACTTCATCACCGAGCGACTGGGCGTGATAGAGCGCGAGCTGGGCGATGTGGATAAGAATATTTCGGCCTTCAAGAGCAGCAACCTGCTGCCCGATGTAGAGGCTGCCGCACAGCAGTATATGCAGAAGAGCACCGAGGTGGACAAGCAGATCATGGATCTCAACTCGCGCCTCGCCATTGCCCAGTATATCCGAAACTATCTCACCGGCAAGGTGGGCAAGAACCAGCTCCTGCCTTCCAATACAGGCATCGAGAGCCCGGGCATCGAACAGCAGATTGCCGAGTACAACAAGAGTCAGCTGGAGCGTAACAACCTGGTGGCTAACTCCAGTGAGCAAAATCCGCTGGTGGCAGACTACGACCAGAGCCTTGGCTCCATGCGCAAGAGCATCACTGCCAGTCTCGACAACTTCGTGGTAACCCTCAAGACCCAGCTGGGCACCCTGCAGGCCAACGAGGCTGCCACTACCACCCAGATTGCCAGCAACCCTAACCAGGCTAAGTACCTGCAGACCGTGGGTCGCCAGCAGAAGGTCAAGGAGTCGCTCTATCTCTTCCTCCTCCAGAAGCGCGAGGAGAACGAGCTCTCCAAGGCATTCACCGCCTACAATACCCGCATCATCACCCCTCCTACGGGCGACAACAAGCCGGTGGCACCGGTGCGCCGCAACATCATGCTCGTAGCCTTCGTGCTGGGATTCCTCATTCCGGTAGTCATCGTCTTCGTGCGTGAGAACATGAATACCACCGTGCGTGGCAGAAAGGACCTGAAGAACATGAATGTTCCGTTCCTGGGCGAGATTCCATACTCTGTGAGTCGCAAGAACCGCCCAACCCTCGAGCAGCGCATCAGGTTCTGGAAGAAGCCGAAGGAGGTGCGCCAGATAGTAGTGAAGGCAGGCAAGCGCGACATCGTGAACGAGGCATTCCGAGTATTGCGTACCAACTTCGAGTTCACCATCGGTACCCATCCCGAGCAGAATGTCATCGTCTTCACCTCTCTGAATCCGGGATCCGGCAAGAGCCACCTGGCTGCCAACATGGCGATGTCGCTCGCCATCAAGAAGAAGAAGGTGCTGCTCATCGACGGTGACCTCCGTCACGGATCTTCCTCTATGCTGATAGGCAGTCCGGGCGAGGGATTGAGCGATTACCTCAACGGCAGAATCGCCGACATCCACGACATCCTCTACAAGGGAGAGGAGAGTGGACTGGTGAAGTATTTCGATGTCATTCCTATCGGAACCATCCCTCCAAACCCTACCGAGCTCCTCTTCACCCCATTGCTGGAGCAGATGATCAAGACGATGCGCCAGGAGTACGATTACGTCTTCATCGACTGTCCTCCTATCGAGGTGGTAGCCGATACCCCAATCTACGAGCAGTTTGCCGACCGCACCATCTTCGTAGTCCGTTCCGGATTGATGGAGCGCAGCATGCTGCCTGAAATCGATGCCCTCTACAAGGAGAAGAAGTTCAAGAACATGACCATGATCCTGAACGGCACCAAGGCGCGTGGCGGCAGATATGGCAGCCACTACGGTTACGGCTATGGTTATGGCTACGGTTATGGCTATAATTATAATAAGGAAAAGAATGGGGGAGGCCGTCCGAAAACTTAATTAGGGAAGCAAACAACTGAATTGAGCA
>ERZ780178.529-NODE-529-length-28744-cov-10.367632_pt1 | contig 28744 bp, 22 predicted proteins | sample MGYA00511018_ERZ780178 | MGnify/ENA primary metagenome ERZ780178 (study PRJEB29588, sample SAMEA2151439) | human gut metagenome | biome: human gut; feature: human-associated habitat; material: faeces | place: Denmark | collected 2008/2010 ...
CCACACGCCCCCCAGACGCGTACTCTAACCGGGCTGAGCTACACCCCGAATTGCGAGTGCAAAAGTACAACTTTTTATTTAACTAACAAACCTTTAGCCTACTTTTTTCAAAAAAATATTTTATTGTACTTTTGCAACGAATTAAAGACCAGAGACATGCAACTTTCTACTCAAGCCAAAGGTTACTTATACGGACTCATCGCAGCCGTAAGCTATGGGGTAAACCCTATATGCGCCAAAATACTATATCGTGACGGTTTCAACTCCAATAGCGTACTATTCTACCGCTTTTTATTTGGCTCCATATTATTAGCGAGTTTAATGGCTTTACAACGCAAGAGCTTTGCCATCACTCGACGCGAAGCAGGCGTACTCTCGCTGTTAGGCATTGTATTTGCCGTATCATCACTTACCTACTTCTTAAGCTTCTATTACATGTCGGCAGGGGTAGCAGCAACGCTTGTCTTTGCCTATCCAGTGTTTACCGCCATACTCATGGCCTTACTCTTTAAAGAACGGCTAAAATGGCCTTCACTCATCGCCATCGTACTCACCGTTGGCGGCATCGCATTATTATACAAAGACGATTCTGGACGCCCCATAGCTTTAGCAGGCATCGCACTCATCTTAGTCTCCGCACTGTCTTATGCCTTCTACATTATCATTGTCAATCGCAGCGGCATTGTAATGTCAAGTGTAAAGCTTACCTTTTACGCCATGACAAGTTGCTTAGTATGTCTCACTCTTTATGCCTTATTCACCCCTACAGGCGAATTGCAACCTCTCCATGCCCCCATTGATTGGATAATGGCAATTATGTTAGGCTTAGTGCCTACGGTCATTTCATTAGTATTTATGGCCATGGCCATTCAGTGCCTAGGCTCAACGCCCACCGCCATTATGGGAGCACTCGAGCCTGTCACCGCAGCCGTCTTAGGCATACTTATCTTTGGCGAAGTGCTTACGCCACGCATTGCCCTCGGCATTGCACTGATACTCTTCTCTGTAACGCTGATTATACTCGATAGTAAACTCCGCAATGCACTATCCAACACCAAAGTTATACGCAAAGGCCGCATCATTATCAAACGCATTCGGTGGAAATAAACAAATTGTAAAATAATCGCTAATTTTCTGACAAAAAGAAAATATTTCAGCTAAAAAACAACTAACTTCGCAGCGATTTTAAACAAAACCTATTAGTTATTTAAGATAAGACAATGAAAAAGATACGCGCAGCAATTGTGGGTTATGGCAACATTGGCCGTTACACTCTTCAAGCTCTTGAAGCCGCTCCCGACTTTGAAGTAGCAGGTATTGTACGCCGCAAGGGCGCCGAAAATTGCCCCGAAGAGTTGAAGAAGTATGATGTGGTAAAGAATATACGTGAATTGAAAGACGTTGACGTAGCCGTACTTGCTACTCCAACTCGCAAGGTTGAAGAATACGCAAAAGACATTCTCGCTTTAGGCATTAATACAGTTGATAGCTTCGACATTCATACACAGATTGTAGACCTTCGCCGCTCACTCGATGCTGTAGCTAAGGAACATGGTGCTGTAAGCATCATCTCAGCAGGTTGGGATCCAGGTTCTGACTCTGTCGTTCGCACTTTGTTACAAGCCATTGCTCCTAAGGGCATCACTTACACCAACTTCGGCCCAGGCATGTCAATGGGCCACACCGTAGCCGTTAAAGCCATTGAAGGTGTAAAGAAAGCACTCTCAATGACAATTCCTACAGGTCAAGGCATTCACCGCCGCATGGTATATATCGAAATCGAAGATGGATATGACTTCGAGAAGGTTGCAGCTGCTATCAAGGCCGATCCTTACTTTGCATCTGACGAGACACACGTCAACCTCGTTCCCTCTGTCGACGATGTAATCGATATGGGCCATGGTGTCCACCTCACTCGCAAGGGCGTAAGCGGCATTACGCAGAACCAGCTCTTCGACTTCAATATGAAGATCAACAACCCTGCCCTCACAGGTCAAGTTTTAGTATGTGTAGCACGTGCTGCCATGCTACAACGTCCTGGTTGCTACACCATGGTTGAAGTTCCCGTTATCGATCTCCTTCCTGGGGATAAGGAAGAGAACATCAAGCACTTGGTATAGAGTAAGTAAGTGTTCATAATAATTTTGAACACTGGCTTAACTTGTTCAACATACAAAAGAATAGCTCAGCAAAAGGACATCAACCTCCTTTTGCTGAGCTTTTTTCATAAACGTGCGGTTAAGCTATTATCCCTTCGTAACAGCGCCAATGAGAGCATCGATACTCTCGTTGGTAGGTGCTTCGGTAAGAAGCTCGCCTTTCAACTTCTCAGCCGTATCGCTCACGGCATTCTTGGTATCAATCGAGAGGTCCTTAATCTTGGCAGGGTCGACAGAAGCATCAAGGGGTTTGCCTTCTTCGTCGAATGACTTTTGATAAGCTTCCAATACTTTCTTTTGTTTGTTAATATCCTTCTTGAGCTTCACAATAAGCATAATATCACTTACGCTCATGCCAAGTCCCGTAGCAACGCCAACTAAGGCACCCTTACCACCACCTGATAAGGCACCAATACCCGCACTCAAACCTACCTTACCAGCAATGGTAAGAATAGCCTTATTGATTTGCTTACTCTGAGCTGCAGCAGCCTCTGACGTTATCTTTTGTCCCTTTTGGTTAACTAAATAAACACGATAAGCCTTCGTACCGTCTGCGTTGAGTACATCATTGCCAGCCTCGTCCTTCAAATAGACCATTTCACAATGATAGACGGGAATATCATCTTTATTCAGTTTGTTTGATGTTGTGTCAGCAGCTGTTGTTGTGGCATCTGAAGACGATGAAGTGACACTACTTACAGCCGATTTTGCTTTTTTCAAGAAGCCCTGGGCTGAAGCCTCAACCGTACACATACCTGCACCCATCAGAATGACTAATAGTGCTTTTGATAAGAATGACTTAAACATATACCTATTGATTTTAAATTTAATTACTTATGATAGAGTTTTACACGAAACTGACGTTTAACGAAAGTACCTTGCGCTTGGCTCATGACGTCTTCAGCATCTTTGTAGAAGATACGCACCTTCACTTTGTCATTAACGGGCAAAAGGAAGAAACCGCGAGGGAGCGCAGTACGGCGCATCTCGGTATCAACTATGCCTTGAGCATCAGTCACGCCAAGTAGCGCAAACTTTGCGCCTTGCTCCTTCATCAACTTGCGAAACTTACGGGGCGACTCATAACTTTGAGGAGAAGGAGTTTTACTACCACTATAAGCCCACACTTCAACGCCCGCGAAGGGGCCTCCTTCGCCTACGCTCACGCGATTGGCCGTTAAGTGAACGACATTAAAGCGTAGCGTGAAAGGCATATCTTTGATAAACGTTTCGAGCGCTGTGATTGACTTAGCATAGTATTCACAAGGGTTGTATTTATCAAGCACCTTGAGATATTCTACCGCAGCAGAATAGTATTCGGCCACATCGGCTTGACTGACATTACCCGCTTCCTTCAAACGCTTGAGTTTGGTAAGCGAAGCCGTTGTATATCGCGTGTAGAGCGAACAACTATCGCAATCGTCTATATTGGCTTGTATCGTAGGCTTCAAGCTATTAGGTGCATCTTTGGCAGTCAATGCTTGTGCGAAGGCTCGGCGTGCATCATCATAGTTGCGCAAAGCATAAAGGCGGCTGCCCTCTTCGAGGAAACCAGCACACTTCGACACGTGTTCACGCACAACGGTACGAAGCTGTAATACGCCATAGCGCATCTTTACACGAGGTTGCAACTCGCTAACATCAATGCTCAAGTGGTTCGTCTCGGGACCTGACACATCAATAGCAAAAAGGCTATTCATGAGTTCTCTCTGCTTATTAATTGCAGTCTCAAGCTGGTCAACGCGTTCGAAGTCTGCATCGCTACTCTTTTCATTGAGCGCAGCATTTCGTTCGCGATATTCGCGTTCGAGTTGTGCCAAGTGCTCTTGTGGTTGACGAATATTGGCTATGGGGATTTGTATCGTAGTAATCTTAATCGAAGCATCCCCCAATTTGTCTTTCGTAGTGACAGAGGCTTGAAGGTCAGGGTGAACATTTACTTTCAGCCCTGCAATCGTTGAACTAACCTCAACTTCTGCCAACTTTTCGTTAGGTACAATGTCATTGCCCTTATTTTGCGACTCCATAAAGATAGGGGTGCCTACTTCCTCTATCAAATAGGCACGCAACACTCCCTTACGCAGGGTCATGGTAAACTTGGTGAAATTGACATCACCACGCCGCCCAATTTCGAGTGTAGGGTTAGGAGTGGAAGCCATATTGATAAGCACTTCGTATTCGTAATACCCCAGTTGACGCTTACCCAATCGTGTGATGGAGTAATCTTTGGTGTTGGTAAGCGTAATAACGAGGTCGGCATGTTGCGAGAGTAGAAGCACACCACATTCTGTAGGGTTGGCCGTTGCTCTGTCTTCTTGCCCCATGGGCGAATAAGAGATATATTTGGACTGCGCCCAACCTATAATCGGCAATAGAAGTAGCCAAAAGGCTAAGAATAAACGTTTCATGTGTACTTTTATATCGTTTATTAGTGAGATATTCACATCTTACAAGTCGAAGCCACCGAGCGTAGTAATACTTTCATCGGGTTTTTGACGCTGACCACCGACGTATTCGGGTTGCCATGTGCGCACATGAATAATGGGATCACCACCATTTTCGGGAAATTCCCAAAGGAGGAAAAGATAGCCCTCATCACTATAATTGCTTGACTTCCATGACTGGCGCATACGCACACCGAACATATTCTTATTCTTACGTGAACGCGTAATACCTGAGCAACCAGAGGTTTCGCCATTCTCACCAATCTGTGAGAACTTGATGTCTATCCACTTATTGCGTAAGAAAGCACGACGCAAATTGCTAATATATTGTGCTTTATTTTGCTTGGTATACTGCACTTTGGGCTTAAAGCTAAACTGGTCCGTACCTTGGCGCGCAATAATCACCTTACCCGTAATGATAAGGGCATCGTCACTAAACATCTTTTCAATGGTGTTGATATCCTTTTGATTATAAGCTGTACGGAAACGCTCTACATATTGCAGAATTATCATACGTTGCTCTTTGCTGGCTACATCGCCACAGCGTTCCATACTTTCAGCGGTTTGCGCATCAAGGGCAAAGCGGAAGTCGGTAATGTTGCCACTACGGTCAAATTCAACGACGGCCTCTTGATAGGTGCCGTTACCAAAGTCCTCATCTTTAGGCGTAATGATAAGGGGAATGTGGCTGGCCATCATCGTACCATTCTTAAATATCCACAAGCGATCTACCACCTCGTCGTCGTCACAATAGAAAGGAGTAACAGCCCATATACGCACCAATGACTTCTTTGAAAACTCGTCCATGGCCATATTCTTTACCGACACGTCTTCATTGGCTTCTTGTGCTCGATTTATCTCAGTCAATAATTTGGCCAGATTGCGCTCTGCATTTTCTATAGCCGATGTATGATTTACTCCCTCGTCAGTGGTAAACACGACATCTACAGCCCTCATCGTGGTAGCACAGAAAAGCAATAAAAGGGTGAGCACGATTTGCTTTAAATAGTTCATCTTTTTCAAATTCGATATGTTAGATTAAAGGGGAGAAGAAAATGTAAAAGAAACGTTCAAGTTCCCCCCTTACATATTTACTGAAGTTTCGGATTTAACAAAGGCGGGCTAAATCCGAAATCTGAGATATTTATTTTACTTTAAATGCGAAAGCCTTGCAGCCATGATAGTTCTTTTCAGAATCATCATTACCCGTACATACGTTGACACGTTGCATACCAGGAGTAAGCAGTGCTTGTACACGGCCCTGCTGATCGTAAATTACCAAATAGTACTGTTCGATGCTTTCAGGGAATTTATTCGTAACGAGTTCTACAATCTCGCCCAAGGTTTTGTATGCTTGCGCTTTGGCTATCATGTCACTGTAGGTGCGAAGAGTGGCCAATGTTTTCACTACTTGTGGATAAAGCGAACGACTACCCGTTTCGGTAACGTCCTGCGTGCGGCTTTGCGTAACCACTTTCTCCTCCTTTATCGTAGGTCCTTCTACTACGGGTTGAGCCGCAGCCTCTGACTGAATAGGAACGGACGTTGTCGTAGTCTGCGAAGTGGAGTCTGACTGAGCAATAGTAGATGTCTGCGAAGTGGAGTCTGACTGAGCAGTAGTAGAAGTTTGCACAGTAGTAGATGTCTGCACATCTCTATTGGACTTTAAGCTCGTATTCTCTACCAAATCAGCGTTATTAGCATTTTGTATATCGCTCTTGCGAATGTACATAAAGCAGCGAAACATGTTGCCTCGCGTTGTTGAGAGCGTCGTAATGCAGCTTGTCTTATTATTGACTAAAAACTTTTGCGATGCTTGCAAGTTCTGTTGCGTGGCAGCCCATTTGTTTATCTCTTCATAGAGCAAGTCCTCAGCCAACATCTTTGCATCTGGCTCAGTGGTAGCCGTAATTTCAGCATATATATAGTCCGAAGTATTCTTCTTTATCTGATTTATTTGGGTTTTAACGTCTGTTACTTCTTGTCCTACTGCACAGAGTGAGGTGAAGAACAAAGGAAAGGCCAATGCGAAAGTTTTAATTCTCATAGTTAGGATCTTTGTAGTCAGTAATTTCAAAGAACTTCTCTGTCACATTTTGCAATGGGATATAGGCATAGACTTTGGCCGTTAATGGTGCAGAAATGTCGCCACTGAGAAGAGATAAGGGGAAGGTGAAAGGGATTACATGGTTATAGCCCAACTTTTCGTTCAACACAAAGAGGGTTCCTGTCAACTGATTATTCGTTTTCTCCTTTATGCCTATATAAACACGACAATCCTCTGAACGGAAATAGGCCAACATTTGTTGAAGAGTAACGTGCAACTTCTCATGGCGATAACCATAACGATCGACCACTAAGTCGAGAGGAATCTGCTTGGGAGAATATCCCGTCAGCATCATCGTACACACCGAACGTACGGGGCTACGAGGACTAACATCGGGTTGCCACTGCGAATCGTGCATGCGCAGATAAATTCGACTGCCAATGAGGTGGCTCAGATAAGAGCCATAATTCTTTTGCTTAAGTTGACCTGAACTTCCCTCATGCACTTGCGCCCATGGGGCGAGTGCCTCGCCCATGTCAACGCACAGAGGCATACGTTGCACATCTCTCGAAAAGATGTTTTCAAGTTCTATGGCATTACAACCCGTCATCAACTGACAGTCGGTAGGAAACGATAGCGTCAGTGGCCTGCCACCAACTTGCCACGTAACCGTATACAGTCGTCGCGGCGTATAGTTGATAGACAAGGGATCGGTCTCCTTCACCCGTGTCATCATCGACACACTCCCCTCCTTCACCACTACACGGTCAACGTCCAGGCGTTGTTGCGTAGTCTTTCCGTCCAGATGAAGGTCAAGTTCCAAAAAGTAACGTTCGAGGAAGTCGAATAGGGCTTGGTTTTCATAAAGCGCAACGATTTGATTATGGAAGATTTTGTAGCCGATATGGCTCACATCGCCCAAAGCATTAGTGCGCACTCTCAACTGACGCCCCTTATACTGCCAAGTGGAATCATTGTCCGTCATAACCCCCAAAGAGTCAGGCAAAGACAAAGCCGTGGCCTTAGCCATGCGTTGTAACAATTCGCTATAATAGCGCAACTTCGCTACACCTTGTAACGTAGCAGCAAAGAACATGAACAGAAATACTACCTTTCGCATAACTTTTTTTTAAAAAAATGAGGGAGTAATGTTAAAGGTTACAAGGTTATGAGACTTTGAAGTCCCATAACCTCCAAACACGCGATCTAACTTTTAGCTTAAGGATTAACGTACTTTTTGTCACCATCGTGTGACCAATAACCAGGTCCACCTGAGATGCGTCCATCGCGGAACTCTCCCTCATAGCTATCTCCTGCATGAGCTACGATAGAAGAATTGATGGTATAAGTAGTTGAGAACTTCACCGTGCCATGACCATGAGGCTTGCCATTACGCAAGTCGCCCGTGTAAGAGCCATAAGCTACACGCACGGTGCCATAAGGTCGATTGATGGGTTGAGGATTTTTAGTCGTTCCAGTGCCCTTCGCTTTTTCTACGGTCTTCGGTGTATTCACCTTTTCTTCGGGCTTAGCGGGTTCTGTCTGTTCAGTTGAAGCATTGTCTGTTGTAGCAGGTGTTGCCGCAGGCATTGTATCCTTTTCAGCTTGAGCCACTGCTGCAGAGTCAACAGCAGGTTTCTCCGTAGTCTCAGGCGTTTGGTCAGTTGCAATAGACTTTGCAGATTTCTCATTGCCAGAAAGCGCGAAGTAGGCTCCGCCACCACCGAGAACAAGCACTGCAGCTGCAATGGCTACATACTTACCCCAAGGAGTTGATGCAGGAGGAGGACATTCCTTCAAAGGTTTGCCACACTCAGGGCATACGAAGTCCTTGCGTCCTACGATTTCAATGCGTTCGTGATTTTTGCTCTTTTCACACGTGTCGTTCAAGCACATGCCCCAACGCGAACGTGTACGATTATGATTGTTTGTTGTTGCCATTTCGTTTTTATGTTATGTTTAGTTTTGAGGTTAAAGGATTAGGAGGTTAGGAGGTAAAAAATACATTATGCCGATAATTAACAAGACTTACTTTTTACCTCATAACCCCATAACCTTATTATTACATTACAGAAGGGGAAGCGGGTGGTGTATCCCCATTTACAGGGCCTGTCTCAACAGGAGGCAATGAAGATGCTGGGGCAAAGAGAGGTTTCAACACCTCAACCGTACCTGCAGACTGCCATGCTGCCATACCCTTCATCCACACGGTTGTTCTTTCTGAGAGTTGTTTGCCTTCGACTAACTTCTTACACATTTTCCAATCGTAAGGGCCATAGTTCTTGCCTGCTACATTGATGTAAAGTGCCACTTCGGGTTCAGTCTCAACAGGGGGGAGCGATTGGCCTTCAACAGGAGGAATCGATTGACTATCAACAGGGCCTTCCACTACTGGTGCCGTATCGGGCATCACGTTTTGCGGTTGTTGCACCGTCTGAGATTGTGTTGCTTGCGCTTGCTCCAACGGCTTTTCGTTGACAAACAATGAAGGATATTGCGTGCCATCACCCTCTGAATGAAGCAGAATAGCATTGCCCTCGTCGGTAGCAGGATTGCCCGTGTGTAAGAAGCGTTCATAGCGTTCTTTGTAATTCTTCAACCACTCTACACAGCGAAGAGGGAAACAATACTGAACACTAATGATAGACAATTCGTCTTTGCGTGGACTCTTGCGATTGATTGTAATCATAGTACGACCAACAGACTGATTGAACGAGTTCTTAAATGCCTCTTCCAATTTATCAGCAAAGCGCTTTAAGCTAGGATTGTCATCGGGCGAAGGAATTGACACCAATATTACCTTCTTATTAATGCTGGCAGGATTGGTTGGTGAAAGGTTACCCTCATTATTGCGCAGATGTAATTGTACTTGCTCTTGACTAAGGGTTGCATATACGCCACTCTGACGCACAATATTTACGGCAAAGGCCTTTATATCATCATCGGTGCGCAATTTTTGCTGCAACTGAGTCAAGATGTTAAGTCCAAGCACCTTCCTTTCGCTATCAGCTCGCTCTTCATGCTTCGTGCGAACAACTTCGGCTAACTTCGTATCAAAAGCGTCAGTAATGTCGCTCACACTGATCTCATCAGCTAAACGGCCAAAGGTATAAAACTCAGGCGGAAGAATTTTCTCACGGATTTGGCGTGCGATGTTGGGCATATCAATCTTATCGGCCTTGAGGTCGCTCTCAAATTGTGCCATGGTCTCGTCTTCACTCACCTCAATGATAGCACTCTTCATATCCTCCAGTCCCTTGTTTACCTTACGCTGTGCGGTAACCAAACGTTCGGTTTCGGCTATGGCCTCGCTGATGCGCATACCGAAGGCTGAAATATCCTCATCCAACTTGCCAAACTCAATGAATACACGAGCTGTCAACTTTTTGGCAAATTCAAGTGCCACGAGCATCGTCTTTGACGTATAGTATTCAGTCAAGATGCTTTGGTGTTCCGCATAGCGTCGTGCACCAATACCGACCATACGCTGTAGTACGCCCAATCGACTCCACTCGCTCACATTGGCTTGACGGTCGGCATCACAATCTTCGTAGTTGAGTTTTTCTTCTTTCGTAGCCTCTTCGAGTTCCAAACGAATTTCGCCCAAACGTTCGTTAATGAGTTTAGCCACCTTCTGAAGTTCAAGAATTGAGAGGTCACCCGTCTTCCACTTTTCAAAGAGTTCCTTTTCTACATGGCTACGTATTTCCTTCGCTATTTCGGGAATAACGCGTTCCTTGGCTGCGAAGTAGTTTTCAACACCCGTCTCGCGGAAGAAGTTGACGTAGCTTTCGTTCAGGATATTGTCTAACTCATTGAGCGGACAACTTGCTTTCTTAGCATCTTCAGCCCAATTGATAGCCTTGTCGTGCCAATATTCATTAAATGAGCCATACTCTTGGTCGTTGGGCAATACCTTCTTTTCGAGCGTTAGGTGACCAAGGTCGAGCATCCAGTTTTGCAAATTCTCCTTATTGAGATATTCGCTACGGAAGTCGCGATTGCGCTCTTCGTTAGCATAACCTTGATTTTCGCGCCAATTGTTATATTTGAACTGGTAGAGTACACTCTCGCCTACAGTATAAGTAATATGTTTCAAGACGCGGAGTTCGGGATACATCACACGCTTGATACCAAACGAATTTACCTTCTTTGTACGAGCAACGGGAATAGCACCTGTCTCGGGGTCGGGTTGTCCATTCTCGTCATACTCATAAGCAAAATCGTCCATGTTTTCGTAGTTATAAGCACGGATAAAGTCCTCGTTAATTTTGTCATCTTCCTTAACGAAGAACACACGAGCGAACACGTAGTCACTGACAATTTTGGGCAACTCCGTAAGCGAATTAACCGTCACCCCATTCTCATTGACATTGCTATAAATGGTTACACCATCAGCTACACCCTTTACTCTATCATTAAAGCAGTCAGCTTCGCCATAGCCCGTAACGTCCTGTGGCTTCCATCTACCAGATTGAAGGGCATTCAGTTCGTTTACAGCAGCATAACCATTCTGATAATAACGTCCTTGATCCATATCTGCCTTTGGCAAGTTTCGCTCTGGGATCATGGCAAAAACGTGAATTATCGCATCGGGGAAGGCCTTGCGGCTTTGTGTAATCACATCAATTACCGAGCCTGAACCCGTTCCACCAGCTAAACCCGCAAATATATGAATGTGCGTTTTGCTCGCATCGCCCGATATAGCCGTTACTCTACTATAGGCATCGTTCAAGCTATTTACATAGCCTATAGCATTGGCTGCAAAGAGCAAACGCCCCGCACGACGCTTTTGTCCAGCAGCCTTTCCTAATGCACCAATAGCTGAACGCACAGCACTTACGTTATTGACAATGCCTTTAACCGAAGGATAATTGTCTATATGATCGAGTATGGCTGGTACGTCGATAGCCTTGATATTGAGAAATTCATTGTTGGTGAAAGACGCATCTTGACCCAAAACGCGGAAGTCAGCTCTGGCACGACCTCCTTGTGGCATCATCTCGTCGGTTGAATCGACGTAGAGCAATGCTACAGGCTGCTTTTTGCGTTGTTCGGCATCAGGGAACTCCTCAAACATACGCATTTTAAACTCGCGTAATATCTTACCACCTGTACCGCCCAATCCAACAAGAATGTGATTGCTATTGCAATAGGTTTCGTTCATATAGTTTGTATTTTTAGATTTATGATTACTCCGTTCTCTTTTCCTCTCTACTACTGTCTGTATCTATTGCGACGCATATTGGGGCGTGAACTACTTCGGTCGCGCTGGCGACTGCAGTCCTGCCCTCGTCTGCCTATCTCTCGACGTCTGCTCGTTCCATTTCCCTTCGAAATGGTATAATTGGCGATAACGGCGGCCACTACAACGAAGGCTAAAGCCCACAACAAACGTCTGATGATATACTTCGTTAAATAATTTTTTAGTTCCGCAGTCATTGCCTTCGGAAGTTCTACCAACGAGTGTCCCGAAAAGTCAGCACCTTTACAATAATTACCGAGTATAGGGTGATTGCGTACAATTTCGTTCATCACTTCTTGCGTTTCTGCATGATCTACTATCTCGTTGAGTGTAGCTTTCCCACTCGTTACCATTTGCTCAACAGCCTCAGTGGCCAAGGCTTCAAACTGATTGGCTTTGCGCATAATAGCGAGTGAGCCACATATCAAAGTACACTGAAACATCAAGAGTATGCCCAAGATGCCTCCTACAATGTAGGTTGACAATGACATCACAGCATCTTTCCACCAACCTTTAATAAGCAAGAAGAAGAGTGCCATACAAATAGCACCAGTTACTACCCCCCATAACAAACTTCCTATGGAGTAGCATATAATATTTAGAAAGGTTGATAGCATATTTTCAAGTATTATTAGAACTATCTTGCAAAAATATACTCTAATTTTAAGGCATATATCATTAAAAATAATGATTTTTATATCATTTATCTATTAATTTGATAAAACGAGCTATCATTTTCATCAGTATTAATTCATGTTAGGCTTTCAAATTGCAATATAATGGGGCCTCTCTCCCCACCCCCTCCCCCAGTCAGGGAAGAGGTTAGGGAGAGAGGCCCCATTATATTAAGTCAAAAAAAGCCACGCTTACCTTTTGAGTAAGCATGGCTAATATTAAGATATGTATAATGAATGTTAGGAAGTGATATTACTTCACACCATCCTTTTCGGTCATGTCAGTAGGACGCATAGAGACGGTGATGCAGTTGTTTTGCTTGAGCACTACGTTGTTAACAAAGTCTTGAATATCCTTTGAAGTAATGCTCTTGAGTGTAGCCTCGTAGTTAGTGCGGAAGTCTTTGTTCCAAACTACCTTCTCAGTGATAAGGTTCATCCAATAACCATTCTTCTTTTGGTTGTCGGCATAATCCTTCAACTCAAAGGCGAGTACCTTCTCAAGTTCATCAGCCGTTACACCATTCTTTGCAATATCTTCAATGCCTTGCTTCATAAGCAAGAGTGCAGAGTCAAGCTGAGCAGGCTTTACAGGACATTGAGTTACGAGTGAATAACGATCGCTCACACCGTAAGAGGCAGAACCGTCAGTACCCACACTGTAAGCAATACCAGCGTCCTCACGAATGCTCTTGAGATAACGTTGCGTAAGTACGGCACCGAGAGCGTTAACCACAGCAGCTTCCTTCATTGTATAAGGATTCTTACCTGAATAAATCTGAACAACTATGGCCTGAGGTGTTTCCATTTGACGGAAGAAGTGGTTGTTAACCACACCTTGTACGGGTTCAACTTTGAGGTCGATGTAATGTTCGCGCTTCTTTACGCCCTTGAGCGGAGCAATGTATTGTTCAGTAAACTCACGGAGTGAGTCAACATTGAGTGCACCAGTGAAGAAGAAGTCAAAGTCGCCAGCTGCATTGAAGCGCTCGCTGTACAACTTCTTAATTGTTTCGAAGTTTGCCTTGTTGAGGTCAGCCAACTTGAGCGAAGCGCGCAAGGGGTTATGACCATAAAGCGTAGCCTGCAAAGAGTCAGAGTAAGCCTTCATAGGTTGCTTTTCAGCATTTTCAAGGCTTGTGCGCAACATGGTGATTGTATTGTTATAACCGTCAACATCGTTGCAAGGAGCTTGGAAACGGAGGTAGATAAGCTCAAAGAGTGTACGCAAGTCCTTAGGAGTTGAAGTACCAGAGAGGTTCTCTGTTACATTATCCAAGCCAACGCCACAGCCTACTTGCTTACCAGCCAATTTCTTCTGCAACTCAGTGCTATTAAAGTTGCCCACACCGATAGAGTTCATTACTTGAGGCATCAACTTTGTATTGACAATATCCTTTGTAATGATTGCATTCTGACCGCCGAAGCTGCTAGCTATGAATTGCACCTCAGAGTCGTTGTAGTCAGTTTTCTTAAAGAATACGCGAGCGCCATTTGATAAAGTCCAGCAAGTGTAACCAAACTCTGCAGGTGTTTCCTTTACGATTTTACCCTTCTTGGGGAGAGTAGGAACGAGTGGTTCGTTCTTTACATTGTCAACGTAAGCCTCTACCTTAGCAGCCTTAGCAGCAGCAATAGCTTGCTTGAATTGGTCGACCGTAGGAATGGTTACGCCCTCCTTTTCAGGATACATAGCCATGCACACGAAGTTTGTATCGGTACGTGCAGTGAGTTCCTTAAAGAGTTCTGAAGAAGCAGGAGCCAACATCTGCATTTGGTTCATCTGCTGCGTCATCATCTTATAAGTGTTATACTCGTCCTCAATTGAGGGGATAGGATCATTCTCGAGGAAGTGGCGAACGTACTGGGGAACGTAGAAGCTATTCTTCTGCTTGTCGCGATTGTTGTAGATCGTTTCGATGCCACTCATAAACTCTTCGCTGGCACGATTGATTTCAGTACCTGTGAAGCCGAACTCATCAACGCGCTTGATCTCCTTCATAACAGCCTCAAGTGCTTCCTTATCTTGACCAGGTTTGGGCACGATGATTACGTTATAAGCATCTTTCGTCTTTGAGATGATGTAGTTACCATCTTCTGCTCCAGCATAAACAAAGGGGCAGTCTGGCTTCTGTGCAGCCTCGCTCAAGCGTGCGTTGAAAGCACTGCTGGCTACAGTCTTCATCAATTGTACGGTGAGATAAGCTGTCGTATTCTTGTACTCTTCGGGCACAAGGGGATCGTGCTTAAACATTACTTGAATGTAAGCTTGGCTCTGCTCCTTATCCTTATCGATAACGTAGATAGGCTCTACATTGTCGGGCACAGGATAGTGTTCGTACTTCGCAGCATTCTCAGGCATTACAATGGGTGAGAAGATAGCCTTAATCTTAGCCTCTACCTTATCAACGTCAATGTCACCTACGATAATAATGCCTTGCAAGTCGGGACGATACCACTTCTCATAGTAGTCGCGCAACTCTTTGGGCTTAAAGTTGTCAACTACGCTCATCAAGCCGATAGGGAAACGGTGGCCATAACGAGAGTTGGGATAAAGTGTAGCCAAGTTGCGCTCGAAGATACGCTGTGAGGCACTTGAGCGCATACGCCACTCTTCGTGGATTACGCCACGCTCTTTGTCAATCTCTTTGGGGTCAAGCGTCAAGCCATCGGCCCAGTCGTGGAGAATGAGCAAGCAAGAGTCAACGTTGCTTTCGGTTACAGGCACATCGTCAATGTTGTATACCGTCTCGTCCGTAGAGGTATAAGCATTGAGGTTTTGGCCAAACTTTACACCAATGCGCTCACAAAACTTAGTAAGCGCATCGCCAGGGAAGTTGTTTGTACCATTAAAACACATGTGCTCCAAGAAGTGAGCCAAGCCGCGTTGGCTTTCCTCTTCCTGCACGGCACCAACCTTTTGTGCGATGTAAAAGTTGGCACGATTTTCGGGCAAGTTGTTATGACGGATATAATAGGTCAATCCGTTGGGCAACTTACCAATGCGCACGTTCTTATCAACAGGCAACGTGGGCAACTGCTGTGCTAAGGTAGGCAATGCGATGAATGCCACCAACAACAGTAAAAGTGCTTTGATTTTGTTCATTGTATAATAATTGAGTTATTATTTCTTTTAGATTTGACGCTGAATGGGGGCGATTTACTACAAAGATAGTGCAAGACATCAAGTTTACTTGAACGTTTTGTTGAGCCGCAGCCTATTTTTTACAAAGAAAAATTTGACTTTATTATCTCGTTTAGTTCTTTATCAGAGATGCTTTCACGCTCCGATTTGTCATAAATGTAGTGCAGACCTACTTCAAATCTGCATAATCCTTCTTAAGAGACTTATAGCGTTTTGCCAAACGCTTAAGTTCTTTATCAAATTTCCTATAAGTAATTATATTATAATTCATTGAGTAATTCTCTTGCGGGTCGTCCTTTTAAATTACCTTGTCTTGCCAACTTCATTTCTCTACAAGCCTCAGCAAGTCCAGCAAGGATATACTCCTTGCTATCTCCGTCCTCTTCCTGAACTTTAGCAGTAGTAGATGCAGACAAAGCCTTCTTAGCCTGTTTGTAAAGTTTTTCGAGTACGCCCATATCGGTAGCACTATTTATTAGGTTGATGAAGTCCGTTTTTATCGCCTCATTGCGATCGAGAGTAAGCGTAGCCATAACTAACAAAACGTTTGAATTATATGCAAATATACGTATTTCCATTTAGTTGCCTTTTATTTTCAATGAACATTTTGTAATTTCGCGGCAAATTAGCGAACATACCGATGATACGCAAATTCGACTTTTTAGTAATTGGTTCTGGCGTTGCTGGAATGAGTTACGCCCTCCAGGTGGCCGCCTCGGGCAAAGGTAAGGTGGCCCTCGTCTGCAAAACTTCAATCGAAGAGGCTAACACGGCCAAAGCTCAAGGCGGTGTAGCTTCTGTGACGAACTTGAAGATTGACAACTTTGAGAAGCACATCAAAGATACAATGATAGCAGGCGACTACATATCCGATCCTCGTGCTGTTGAACAAGTAGTAAAAAATGCACCCGCAGGCATTGAACGCATGGTTAAGTGGGGTGTAAACTTTGATAAGAAGGAAGACGGCACTTTCGACCTTCACCGCGAAGGTGGCCACTCTGAGTTCCGCATCTTACATCATGCTGACGATACAGGCTTCGAAATTCAGCGCGGACTGATTGAAGCCGTACGTCGCCACCCCAACATCACGGTACTTGAAAATCACTTCGCCGTTGAGATCATTACGCAACACCACTTGGGCATTGAGGTAACACGCCGCACGCCCGACATTGAATGCTATGGTGCTTACGTACTCGACCCCGACACACAGAAAATTGACACCTTCCTATCACGTGTCACCGTACTCTGCACAGGCGGTTGTGGTGCCGTATATGCCACGACAACGAACCCCGAGATTGCCACAGGCGACGGCATCGCTATGGCCTACCGTGCTAAAGCTACCGTTGAAGGCATGGAGTTCATACAATTCCACCCCACGGCCCTTTACAATCCACGCGAGAAGCACCCTGCTTACCTCATCACCGAGGCCATGCGCGGTTATGGCGGTATTCTCCGTTTACCCAATGGCGAGGAGTTTATGCAGAAGTACGACAAACGTCTTTCACTCGCACCACGCGACATCGTAGCACGTGCCATTGATAAGGAAATGAAAATTCATGGTCTTGACCACGTTTGCTTGGACGTAACCCACAAAGACCCTGAGGAGACGAAGCACCACTTCCCCAACATCTACCAGAAGTGTCTTTCTATTGGCATCGACATTACAAAGCAATACATTCCCGTAGTACCTTGCGCCCACTACCTTTGTGGGGGTATCAAGGTCGACTTAAACGCTTGTTCGTCTATCAACCGCTTGTATGCCGTGGGTGAATGTTCATGCACTGGACTGCATGGTGGCAACCGTTTGGCGAGCAACTCTCTCATCGAGGCTGTGGTCTATGCCGACGCTGCCGCTAAACACTCTATCGAGAATATTGACAAGTACACATTCAATGACAAGGTGCCTGAATGGAACGATAAGGGTACGCTTACGAACGAAGAGAAGGTGCTCATCGCTCAAGATGTCAAAGAAGTAGAACAGGTGATGTCAGCTTACGTAGGCATTGTACGTTCTGACCTTCGTCTGAAACGTGCTTGGACGCGTCTCGACCTCTTGTACGAGGAGACGGAAGAGCTCTACAAGAAGGTGAAGGCAACACGCGACATTTGCGAACTTCGCAACATGATCAACGTGGGCTATCTCATCACGCGTCAAGCGCTTGAACGCAAAGAGAGCCGCGGTCTTCACTACACCGTTGACTATCCTAAGCACGCTTACGACCAAAATTAAACACATTAAACACAAAAAGACAGAGAATGCATTATCAACTATTGATAATGCATTCTCTGTCTTTATAAACGATAAATTTCAGTTTAGCGTTTTACCTTCCGTCGCTCTTCCGTATGTTTGATATCGGTCATAGGACCATCAAACTGTGTATGAACAGGGTGATCCGTTTGCTTAGCATAACGACTCACACTGAGTATCATGCCAATATAAGCACAGTTAATAAGCGTTGACGTACCACCACGGCTTATGAGGGGTAAAGGCTGCCCCGTCACAGGGAACAAACCTACGGCCACCATCATATTGAGTATCGCCTGCGAAACGAGCAGTAAGGTTAAACCCATTATTAAGAAGGCAGGGAAATTACGTTCACATCGACTCGCGATGCGCCCCGCTCGGAAGAGGAGTATTATGTATAGGAAGACCACAATGGCCGCACCCCATAACCCCATCTCCTCTATTATCACCGCAAAGATGAAGTCGGAGAAGGCTTGACTCAAGAAGTCACGTTGCACAGAGTTGCCTGGCATACGGCCTATACCATTGCTCGATGCTATGGCAATATTGGCATGCGCCACTTGTGCTCCTTTGTCTATATCGTAGGTGGCAGGGTCGTCATCACGACTATTTTCATCGCCTGATATGTGCGTTTCGACACGATGCTTCCACGTTTCTAAACGGTGCAAACCTGGCACGTCGGTCGAAAAGAAGGTAAGCACGCCCACGACTGTGCCGATAAGCGCTATTACACCCAAAAGTTTACCCAATTGCGTAAGCGGCACACGACCTATAAACATCATAATAAACACTACGCCAAAGAGCAAGCCTGCCGTTGAAAGATTTTCAGTTACAATAAGTGCCAAAGGGAAACCGAGTACAATCATGATAATTTTGAAAGCTCTACGGTCTGCCCCTCCCTCACGTTGCAAACGCGAAAGTATAAGTGCAACGGACAACACTACCGAACCCTTGGCTATCTCTGAGGGCTGAAACTGTACAAAACCCCAATCTATCCAACGGGAAGCGCCGTTGGTGCTACCTCCCATTAATGTGATACTCAATAGCAGCAACGAAAGCGGCCAACACAATATGGGGAGTGCCTTAAACATTCGGCAGGGTATGCGGTGGATAACCAAGGCCACCAATGTGCCTGCTGCTAAGAATAGGGCTTGCTTGACCAATGGGTCCCAAAAGCGACCACTCTTATAGGCCAACGTACTGGCTGCACTATACACTTCAATAAGTGATATAATGCACAAAAAGAAGTACACCACCCATATTACTCTATCGCCCATGAAAAGGGCACCGATTGAGCGATGGGGGCGCTTCTCGGCTTGAGCACTCACCTCGCCAGCCGATGATGAAGAAGCCACCTCAAGGGCAGCTACCTCTGGGCTTGCCTCATCAACCATTGGCTCTGCTGTAGGCTCTACCTTATTTTTTTTCGAAAAAAATCCCATGGGAGATATCTTTTAATGGGTTTAATAAGTTTAATGAGTTTAATGGGTTTAATAAGTTTAATGAGTTTAATGGGTTTAATAAGCCCCGCCAAACTCAATAAACTTATTAAACTCATAAACTTATTAAACTCATAAACTTATTAAACTCAATAAACTTATTAAACTCAATAAACTCAGAACTGCTTTACCCACGCCTTGAATTGTTCGCCACGGTCTTCCATGTTTTTGAACAAGTCGAAACTGGCGCAACAAGGACTGAGCAATACGGTGTCACCTGGTTGGGCTAACTTTACAGCCTCCTGCATACACTCACTCATCGAATGCGTGTCGGCTATGGGTAGGCCCAAATTGTCAAAGTTAGCGTGCAACTTGCTATTATCAACGCCCATAAATACCAAAGCACGGCACTTTTCTCTAACGAATGGAATGATTTGTGAGTAATCATTGCCCTTGTCTTTGCCGCCCAAGATGAGCACTACGGGAGTTTTCATGCTTTCAAGTGCACAATAGCAAGCATCAACGTTAGTTGCTTTTGAGTCGTTAACGAAGTGAATGCCTTTCACTGTACCTGCCTTCTCTAAGCGATGTTCTACTCCGGGAAAGTCTGACAACCCTTCGCGCACGACTTCGGGGTGAATGCCATAAGCCAAACAAGCAATGGCAGCAGCCAAAGAGTTGCGCAAATTATGACGACCAGGCAAAGAGAGTTCAGCCAAAGGCATCTCGAAATGTACGGGAGCATTTACCACAAACTTTCCCTCATGGGCATAACCTGCTGCATCGGGTTGCAACTCGTCTGTGAAGCCACATTTACGGCTTTCTACCGCATACTTCGTCAATTCGTGTGGCACGTGTTCGTCTTCACGCCAATAAACGAAAGTATCATCAGCCGTTTGATTTTGTAAGATGCGCATCTTCGAGTCTACGTAGTTTTGCATCTTAAAGTCATAGCGGTCGAGGTGGTCGGGGGTAATGTTCAACAATACGGCTATGTTAGCACGGAAGTCGTACATATTGTCAAGTTGAAACGATGATAGTTCTATCACGTAAGTGCTATGCGGAGCCTCAGCCACTTGAAGGGCTAAGCTATGACCAATATTGCCTGCTAAACCTACATCAACACCCGCCTTCTTGAGTATATGGTAGATAAGAGACGTAGTAGTCGTCTTGCCATTGCTACCCGTAATGCAAATCATACGTGCATCGGTGTAACGACCTGCAAACTCTATTTCGCTCAGTATGGGCGTACCTCGTGCGATGAGACGTGCCACCATAGGAGCCGTTTCGGGAATACCTGGACTCTTCACAACTTCATCAGCCGAGAGAATTTCGGTCTCCGTGTGATGTCCTTCTTCCCAACGAATGTGGTGGGCATCGAGCATTTCTTTATAATGAGGCTTAATGCTGCCCATGTCCGAAACGAACACTTCATATCCCTTTTGCTGTGCTAAGATAGCAGCACCCACACCGCTCTCTGCAGCACCTAAAACAACTAATTTCATTTTTTATAATAGTTGAGTGTTTATCTAATCTTCAAAGTAATAATCGTAAGGGCTGCCAACAAAATAGTGGTAATCCAGAAGCGCACCGTAATCTTTGACTCATGCCATGCGCCACGCGGCCACTTGCAAAGATACTTGCAGTCGGGGTCGAGCTGTGAGGGCAATACGCGGAAGTTGTCGTGAATAGGAGTGCGCTTAAAGATACGCTGCTTGCGCCCCTTGCGCTTGCCAAGTTTGAACCATTCTACTTGGAGTATAACGCTCAAGCTCTCAAGCAAGAACACACCGCACAAAATAGGAATGAGCAACTCTTTGTGAATGATAATGGCCAATACGGCTATAATGCCACCAATGGCCAACGACCCTGTGTCGCCCATAAATATCTGAGCGGGATAAGCATTGTACCATAGGAAACCTATCAAAGCGCCCACCATGGCACAAGTAAAGATAACCAACTCTTGCGACCCTGGCACATACATGATGTTCAAGTAAGAGGCAAACTCTATGTGACTTGACACATAAGCCAGTATGCCCAGGGCGATGAATATGATAGCGGAATTACCAGCCGCCATACCGTCCATGCCGTCGTTGAGGTTGGCACCATTCGATACAGCTGTGATTACAAATATCGTTACCAATACGAACAATATCCAACTAGCTTGTCTCTTGTATTTTCCACAGAAGCTTACCAACGTAGCATAGTCGAAGTTATTTTCCTTGACGAAAGGTATCGTCGTTTTGGTACTCTTAACAGGCTGACTCTTGTGTACAATTTCTACGTGATTGCCTTGTCGTTGTGTCTCAATGTTTTCGCGTATCGTTGCATCAGGACTCAGATAAAGTGTCAACCCAACAAAAAGGCCCAACAACACCTGTCCCACTATTTTATAACGACCTGCTAAACCGTCCTTATTGTGTTTGAATATCTTGATGTAGTCGTCAAGAAATCCCAACATACCGAGCCACACGGTAGTGACCATCATGAGTATAAGGTAAATATTGCGCAGTCGGCCCAACAACAGACAAGGCACCAATATGGACACTATAATGATAATGCCACCCATTGAGGGCACATTAATTTTCTTTACGCCAAAGGGGTCGATCGAAGCGTCACGCTGCGTTTCGCTAATATTGTGACGCTTCATCCATTTAATAAAGTATTCGCCAAACCATGCCGAGATAATCAAGGCGAATATGAGTGCCAACAAGGCACGGAACGAGATGTAGGACCACATGCCCGAACCCGACACACCAAACTGCTCTAAAAAGCGGAATAAGTAGTATAGCATATTTCTTCTGTATTCTAATGGTTACTTACAATATCCCGAAAGCCTTCTTTATCTCTTCGTGATCGTCGAAGTGGTGTTTCACACCCTTTATGTCTTGATAGGGTTCATGGCCTTTACCTGCTACGAGAATGACGTCGCCCGGTTGTGCCATCATGGCAGCCGTGCGAATAGCTTCACGGCGGTCGCAGATGCTAATCGTCTTCTGACGCTGTTCGTCGTTGAGTCCAGCTAACATATCGTTGATAATGTCTTGCGGTTCTTCAAAACGGGGGTTATCACTGGTGATGATTACACGATCGGAACGATTGGCAGCCTCTTGCGCCATGAGCGGACGCTTGCCTTTATCACGATTGCCACCTGCTCCGCATACGGTGATGACTTGTCCCTTACCCTTTACTATCTCGTTGATAGCAGTCAGTACATTGACCAAGGCATCGGGCGTATGGGCATAGTCTACTACAGCACTAAAGCCCTTGGGCGAACGAATGGCTTCAAAGCGACCATTGACGGGGTGTAAACCTGAAAGCACACGCAAGGCTTCGTCCTGTGTCTTGCCCAACATTAAGGCAGCACCATATACGGCTAAAAGGTTAGACACATTGAAGCGGCCTACAAAGCGCACACTCACCTCGCGTCCGTCGATGTCGAGCAACATGCCTTCAATGCTCTCCTCTAAGATGCGACCTTTATAGTCAGCCGCTGTACGCGTTGAGTAGGTGCGAATGGTAGCTTGTGTGTTTTGCACCATTACCATTCCATTCTTATCGTCGGCATTAGTGATAGCGAAAGCTTCCTTGGGAAGTCCGTCGAAGAAGGCCTTCTTTGCGTCGCGATAGTTTTCGAAAGTTTTATGATAGTCTAAGTGGTCGCGCGTAAGGTTGGTAAAGATACCCCCTACAAAGTGCAGACCACCAATGCGCTTTTGGTGAATGGCATGTGACGAACATTCCATAAAGGCATATTCGCAGCCCTCGTCAACCATTTGTGCCAAGAGGCGATTAAGTGTAACGGGGTCGGGCGTAGTGTGGTCAGCAGGAATAGCACGACCGTCAATGTAGTTGCAGACGGTTGAACAAAGTCCACACTTGTGGCCAAAGGCACGAAACATTTCATAAAGTACGGTGGCTATGGTTGTCTTGCCATTCGTTCCCGTCACGCCTACCAGCTTGAGGTGGGTCGTTGGGTCGCCATAAAATTGGGTCGCAACTTTTCCCACCGCATCTTCCGTGTCGGCCACTTGTACGTAAGTGACACCCTCTATGGGGTCGCCTTTTAGCGGTTCGCTCATCAAGATAGCCACCGCGCCCAATTCTATGGCCTTGGGGATATAGACATGTCCATCGGCCTGCGTACCTTTCACTGCAATGAAAAGGTCACCTGCCTTTACTTGTCGTGAGTCGATGTTTACTCCAGTAATGTCTCGCTGCAAGTCGCCCGTGGCGGCTACAACAGTTACCTTCTTGAGTGTATCGGATAGTTTCATTGTCTATGTATTAATTTCAGTTTTTCTTCTTCGCCTTATTAGCAGTGGACTTATCGTTCGACGTTTTCTTATTGACCGACTTCTTGTCCGTTTGCTTTTTATTAACTTTTTTCTTATCATTGTTCGACTTTGCCTTTTGGGCAGTCGTTCTTTGTTTGGGCGGTTCAATAGCAGCTTGTTTTGCCTTCTTCTGCTGAGCGGCTTTGCGCTCTTGTTCTTCAGCGTTTTGCTTAGCCTTTTCGGCCTTACGCTCTTTGGCTCTCTGTTGCTGCTCTGCCTCTTGCTGCTTCAGTTTCTTCTCATCTGCCTTGGTGGGAGCAGCTTCGTAATCTTCAGGTTCACCCGCAGACATAGACTGCTGCTGCAAAGCAGCCGACGACGAAGCGTTACCCACTTGTTGCCGCGTAGAGTCATTGGCTAAGGTATCGAGTTCGGCAGCTGGAATGTCTTTTGGATCGCCCAAAATAAGCTCAATCTCTTCGCCTGGCTTGAATTGATAGCCTGGTTGCATATTCTGTTGCGTTACGCGACCTATACCGCGAACTTTCACTTTAAGTCCCATCTTTTCGAGGCGAAACAGGGCATCGCGCAGTCCATAGCCACGCACATCGGGCACGACTTTGTCTGCATTATTATCCACAGGCGATAGGCTTACGCCACTGCCAGATGTAATAGCCGTACCCCAAGTGAGTGGAGACTCTTCCGTATCAAGGGGGGAGGTGTATTTGATGCCTAAACGTTCCAATACGCTCTGTGCTGCCACAACATTACCTGCCGAAACAACGGGTATGAGGCAGTTGGCGGAGTCACGTGCTTGGCTATAATCACTTGAGAAGCGTTGTGCCATAACCGTTTCGGCCACACGCTTAAACACAGGGGCACACATACCACCACCTGAAGCAGGAGCACCCTTCTGTATGCAGACGATGCACGAATACTGAGGGCGTTCGGAAGGGAAGTAACCTGCAAACGATACGAGGTATTGGGCAGAGAAACCATTCTTCGTCCATATCTGTGCCGTACCCGTCTTGCCCGATACGTGGAAATACTTCGAACCAGCCTTTTTGCCTAAGCCGACACTTACCACACTTTCAAGGCAGTCTTGAATATTCTTTACGGCCTCAGGCTTTGCCATGTGTTCACGCAATACGACTACGGGAAATTCTTTCACTACCTCATCGCCGCGCATAATGGCTTTTACCAAGCGCGGACGCAATAACTTGCCATTGTTGGCTATGCCATTATAGAAGTTAACGGTAGTAATAGGCGGAATTTGCGTTTCATAGCCAATACTCATCCAAGGCAAAGCGGTCTTTGACCAGTTGCTTCCGTCCTCTTTCGGCATACGAATGTTAGGACGTGCATAACCCGGAATAGGTATCTTTAAGTCTTCGGCTACGCCAATGCGGTAAATGCCTTCGACGAACTTACGCGGATTGTCGTGATAAGCGCGGTCAATCAGCGTACTAACGCCTACGTTAAGCGACTTTTGTAATATCTGGGGGACCGTTACTACCCCACTACCGCCTGAACGCCAGTTGGCATCGCGCATCTTACGGCCGTACATTTCTTTTATACCATTGCCTACGTCGACGATATCGGTCATGTGTATATAGCCATCGTCCATGCCTACTAAGAATGACATGGGCTTAAACACTGAGCCGGGTTCGTAAAGGTTTTTCACAGCATCGGCATTCACCTCTTGATACGTACCATCGTCCATACGGCGCAGACTGGTCATAGCCTTGATGTCACCTGTAGCCACCTCCATGAGTATGCACACACCTGAGTTGGCATCAATCTCAGTGAGTTTATCCGAAAGGGCTTTCTCACAAATGTCCTGCATACCTACGTTAAGCGTGGTCATTACGTCGCAACCATCTTCTGCAGGTTTGTCGATAATCGTTAAGTAGCGGTTGAGCACCTTTTGGCGGTGAGCGATACCCGGCTTACCACGCAAAACGGAGTCGAACTTGAGCTCCAAACCCGTGCGCGGCAAACCCGAAGTTTTAAATAAGTCGCCAATGGTGCGAATGGCCAAACGACCATAAGGATTTTTACGCGTTTTAAACTCTTCTACGTGGAAGCCACCAGCGTTTGCCGAGAGTTTGAACAAAGGGAGTTGCTTCACCTCACGATATGTAATATAAGAAACGCGCTTCTTGTAAAGTGGCCAGTGGTGACTCTGCTTCTCTCGTCCCTCTTGCATAAGTTTTCTAAACTCCACAGGGTCAACGTCAGGCAGTATCTTATGTATGCCCATACAGATGGAGTCCATCTTAACATTGAGCAAACTATCGCGCTTATGCTGTTCTTTATCACGTCGTTTGGGGTCCTTCTCCCACGACATAAAGTCCATAAAGAGCTTATATTCGGGCAATGATGCTGCTAACACCTCACCATTGTCTGCAAGTATATTGCCACGCGTGGGCTGCACCTCTTCATTCTCTTTGACAAAACGATCATTCACCGCCATCCAGAAGTCCTTCTGTGCGGTCATGATGTATGCGGCCTTAACCAAAACAGCAAAGCCAAATAAAAAGAGAAGAGATGCCACCGCGGCATATCGTTTTATTACATCTTTAGCAGGAAAGTTCACTTTTAATCAAAGCGTTAAGGGTTATATAGGTAAGTAGGTGTTCAAAATTAGTTGATATGAATTGGTGCAGTATTTCGTTCAGAAACATAGGTTGAAGAGGGAGCGTAGCGGGCTACGTGACCGATGAAACCTATGTTTCTGGGCGAAAGAATGCGCCAAGGCATATCGGCTAATTCTGAACATGATTATATAAACTAATTTTGAATACCTACTTATTTCTTACTCTTCGTCATCAACTTTTAAGTTGAACGAAGGGGGGTTGGGCGTCTGCAGTGTTGTGTCAGTCAGTGCGTCTTCAATATAACTGCGGCGCGTTTTCTCTTTTAACTGACTAGAACGGGTTAGAGCCTTATAACGACGATCGAGCAAGGTATCAGTCAACATCTTAGTCTGTATCATCTCTTGTTGGCAAGAGTAGCGGTTACTTATGTAAACGATAAGCATAGCAACCACCATTACGATAAACCAGAACTGACGTCTAAACCATCGCCCCCCCAACATGTCGCCACCCAAAATCGACGACAGCGTGATTTTGGTATGACTTCCTTCCATGCCCACGGGATTGTCTTCATCAGCCGTGAGTTCGCGCAATGCCTTTAAAGCTTTCTTCTTATCTCGTTCTATCTCAACCTTCTCGGCCTCAGCTTTTGCTTCTTCGCTCTCGTTAGTAGAAGAGGTCGGTTGCTCAAGTATTTCATCTGACATGTGTCGTGTTTTTTATGGATGAATGTTCATATTTCAGTTTGGGAATTATAAGGTTATAAAGTTATTACATTGATAATCAACCCAATTAACTTTATCATCTTATAACCTTAAACGTAAAACTAACTATCTTTTAGGAATGGCCATATATAAAAACCATTCATTACTATAATTTTTCAGCAATGCGCAACTTAGCAGAGCGACTGCGCGGGTTTTCCTCTTGCTCTTGTGCTGAAGGTAAAATCACTTTATTATTAATGGCGCGCCACGGTGTAAGTCGGCGACCATAGAAGTCTTGCTCCACCTTACCATCAATGCGACCCGCACGTATAAAGTTCTTTACCATGCGGTCTTCCAAAGAATGATAGGTCAGCACGCTAAGCCTTCCTCCAGGACGTAGCACTTGTAAAGCTGCCTCTAACATCTCTTGCAGTGCGTCCATTTCATGATTTACCTCTATACGCAAAGCCTGAAATACTCGAGCTAAATCCTTTTTTTCACGTTCGCGAGGCATCAATGGTTTTACTACCTGGAGTAGGTCGTCAATCGTATTGATTGCACTTTGGTTACGCGCCTTTACCAAGGCCGAGGCTATGCGCCGACTGTTCTTCATTTCACCATACAGATAGAAGACGTTGGCCAATTGTTCTTCATCATATTTATTGACAATATCGGCCGCTGTCGTACCCGCACGCTCGTTCATACGCATATCGAGTGGAGCATCAAAGCGGAAGGAGAACCCTCGCTCTTCGGCATCGAAGTGATGACTCGAAACGCCCAAGTCGGCCAATATACCATCTACTTGTGCTATGCCATAATAGCGCATCCAATTTTTCAGATAACGAAAGTTGCTACGCACAAAGGTAAAGCGACCGTCGCCTTTGGGCACGTTTTGCTCTGCATCAGCATCTTGATCAAAGCTATAGAGATGGGCCGTCTCGTCGAGCCGACGCAGTATTTCGCGGCTATGTCCGCCTCCGCCGAAGGTAACATCTACGTAGATGCCGCCCGGCTGTATGTTGAGTCCGTCAACAGTTTCGGTTAGAAGAACAGGTACGTGATACACAGTTTGGGGATTAGAAGGTTATTGGCTTATCTGATTAGGGGTTGATGTCATAAGTTCGGCCAATGACTGACCATAGGCATCAGCGTCCAAGAATTGTTGTTCCATTTGGCTTTTACTCCATACTTCTATGCGGTCGTCTACACCAATGAAACACACTTCGCGGTTGGTAATGCCTAATGCTTCGATTACTTGTCGTTGCAAAATGAAACGTCCACTGCTATCGAGGCTTATCACTTCGACATTGGCCATAAACTGTCTGAACACCATGGCTTGGCGTGGGTCCCAACGATTTAATCGTGCGCGCAAAGCATCTACCTCCGCATTCCAAACGCTATAGGGATAGATTACAAGACAAGGCTGATAGGCATCACGTTTCAGCACAAGTTGTTGGTCCGAACCCGCAAGTTGCTTGCGAAAGTCGGACGGCAAAAAAACTCGACCTTTTACGTCAAGTTTAGCGTCTATCGTGCCTACAAACCTCATCTTCTTTTCTTAGAATTTCCAAAAGTACGGATTTTTCACCACTTTTCCCCACTTTTCTTCAAACTATTTTAAAATATTCTTAATAAGGTAAGAACGCATTATGCTTAATGTATTGATTTTCAACAATAATCACAATCACTCGTTTTAAAAAAAGTTGGTGGGGAGGAAAAACTGTAAACTACAATTTGTCTGCCTAATTGGGGGGCGGGTTAATTGGGG
>ERZ780178.543-NODE-543-length-28310-cov-9.414829_pt1 | contig 28310 bp, 20 predicted proteins | sample MGYA00511018_ERZ780178 | MGnify/ENA primary metagenome ERZ780178 (study PRJEB29588, sample SAMEA2151439) | human gut metagenome | biome: human gut; feature: human-associated habitat; material: faeces | place: Denmark | collected 2008/2010 ...
GTAAACAACTTTAGTTTTAATATTTAAAACTGTCAACCAATTTCAGTACACGTCACTTTGTGATACAAGTAACCATTTTCTAACTTTTGTGGAGCTTTATCAACAAATATTTTCGCAATGTTATTAATAAGATAACTTTTATCCTTAGGACAAAAAACATTGACACATTCAAGTATAAATGCAGTATCTGATACATTTAGAAATTGTCCGTACTCGTAATTATCACGAATAAGTCTGCATCTGCTTGTAATCGCCTTCTTGGAACAGAAAGGCTTTCCTAATATTGTAAAACTATATTTGGGCATAATTGGTTTTTTTCGCAAATATATAATATTTCTTTAGAAGAAATATCCTCCTGCTTGCTTTTTATTTTTATATAAAGAGTCAACTAGCAAGTGCAATATTACACACAAAGTTTGAGAGACTCCTCTTTAGGTGTTGAGAAATTGAGTTTTTCTCTTGGTCTTGTATTGATATTTCGCAAAATATCATATTCAACGACTATGGAAATTTGCTACCGCTGAATGGTTACGAAAACGTTTTAAGAAGACGAGTGTGTAACCTTATTGCAGCTGCACACTCGCATACGTAATCCCTTAATGGGATGAGAGCATTAGACAAACGATGAAGTTCCGATGCAATATTTCATCATTATGTGACGAAGTCCACTGCATACGACGGCTGATCCAAAATTTGAGTGCAAAATCCCTGCGCTCATTGCAAACTTCTGCACGTACTATGCGCCCCATGCCAATCACAGTGTCATCTATTACTATGATGCCACTGCTCTTGACTCAAACTATGCCGTGAACGACCAAAACTTTCACTGGGTAGTTGTGCATGAGTTTGAACGCCACGGCTGGAGTGTGCAAGATGTGTATCTTGGCAACCCCATGCGACATGATGAAAAGTACTAGCTCATCAATCAAGTTTTTTTCAGGCAAGCAACGGCTCATGCCTTACTTCAACCGCCAAATGTTGTGCAAATGAGAACAAAGTCAAACTTGTTTGAACTTTGTCGAGTGCAGCCAACATTCGTAAGACAAAACAATGATGACCTTATTCTTGCCATGCAATCGGCAGGTGTGGAACGTGGAAGAAACGATTTCCGCAAAAACAAGTCCACTGAGAAAAATCCCGAATCAGAGGAGGACTTGTTGGAGCATCGCACCGATAGCACAGATGCTTTTGATACGCTGTATATTGGGTGTGAGAAATTTCCACAGCATGATTTTTATGGTTTTTCGGTGGGTGGAGTGAGATAAAGAAGTTAAAGATTTTAAGTTTTAACACTTTGTGCTAACTTTGCGAACAAAACTTGTACTATGATAATAGAAATCACATCTTCTACGCTCAAGAAAATCTTGGTCGTTTTGATTGCCGTTCTTCTTGTTGGCGGAATTGGCTATTTTGTATATAGCCATAACAAATGCAAAAACGAAAGAGAGGAACTTGCCTCAAATATCAACAAGGCAGGAACTCTGAGTATGTTTATTATTCAAGACTATGCTATGACTTGGCAAGCAGCTATAAAGAATGAGAAAGTCTTGGATGATAAAGGCAATTCTGTATATAATAGCGATTTTAATTCCGCTATTTATAACAGAAGTCAGTTCTATCGCAATATTGGCATTCTGCCATACTTGGACAGCTTGAAAACTGCTATTCAAGTTGAAATGAAGAATGCGGATTCTGATAGTAAAGAGGATGCAGCTTTCACTTCTTCGTTTGACAAGGTTTCCAAACTTATGAATCTTGCGACAGAACCGACTGGTTCTTTGTTTACATTCAATCAGAACGTGAATGTTATTCGTTCTGAGTTTCAAAGTTCTTTAGACCAAATAGCGATTTACTATCCCGTTGCTTCTAAAGATAGCATCGAGAAATGGGGACTTTCGTTCTTACAAACGAAACGTGCACAATATCTTGAAAAAATACGTAAGGAACACGCCATTAACAAAGAACAAATGAAGAAAGAAGGCTTTCATTTGATTACTGATGGCATCTACTACAAGACCATTTCAAGAGGTGATGGTAAAACGCATTGTACATCATCGAGTTTAGTAAAAGTCCAATACAAAATGACTTTAATGAACGGCATCGTTATGGATGAAAGTAGAAATGAAGGATTTGATGTGAACTTGTCAAATGTTATTAGAGGCTGGCAAATAGCGTTGCCTTATATGACACTTGGAGAAACCGCTGAATTTGTGATACCTTTTGACTTGGCTTATGGTGAACAAGGAACAGGCCCTGTACCCTCTTATGCTAATTTGCGCTATAGAGTTAAACTGCTTTCAATAGACTAAAATAATAACTTTCACATCATGGAAATATTCGCTTACATTCTCGCTCTCATTTGGAGCATTCTTTGCCTCATTCTTTTCTTTAAGATTTGGGGAATGACAAATAATGTGGAACAGCTTACGCAAGAAGTTCATGAACTTAAACTAAATCTTGAACAAGGAAGAATACAGGTGAAAACTCCTCAAAGACAAGAAGGTATTCCACTTGTTCAAAGTCCTTCGGATATTCCTTGGGGTGATGACTTAAAGATTGGAGATAAAGTGAAACTGAAATCCAATGGAAAACTCTACAAAGTGGTAGGTTTTGAAGATAATGGGTACGTCCAATGTGAACCAGAAAAAATGGGAATCTTTGATAATTTCGTGTCCGTTAAAAGAAGTGGCCTAATCAAGATTTAGTTCGTATATCACTAAGCCCACCCATTCGGGCAATCCTTTCTTTTAGCCGCCTTACGCATTGGCTCTCTTGCTGTGCACATGGCGGCTTTTTCGTGCGCTTGGGTGTGGAGGAGTGGGAGATATGGGCTACATGAGTAGGGGTTAGATGTGGGGCGGTGGCAAGCGCCTTGCTTCGGCAATCTCGTGACACGGCTGAAGCATTATCGGAGATATTCTTGGTAGCCCCATGCGCTTTGTCGGAAGGCAGAGCGCATAGCCTTGGACTTTTGCAGTATTCGCAGCATTGTCACCGCTCATTGATACGAGCCAGATGTGGGTTGTTGAGAATTCATAGTCTTCGGGGCTACCATGAATGCAAAATTCGAGTTCTATGTCGATATTCAATGCATTTATTGCAATATCGCATCAAATGTTCTTCTGAGGAGATGGCATTAACTGAATAATCCTACATAATATCTTCAACCAGGTTTACAACAACACTTTTGACTAATGCCCCACGCTATCCACATCACCACACTCAAACGTATGCTTATGTAGTGTTTTGGCTACCAAATATAATTAAATGGTTGCCTACATAGAAACTTATCCCTACCTTTGCCATTCAACAAATAATATACAATTATGGTTGTAGTTAGCACAAGAGACTTTAGAACCAATCAGACTAAATATCTGAATTTGGCAAAAGCAGGTGAGCACGTCGTCCTAAAATCACGTGTAGGTAGTTTCCGCATCTTTCCTGAAGATAAAGACGGAGATACTATAAAAACTCCTCGTGATTTAATGGTGGAATTGAAAGGTGCACTACAAGAAGTAAAGGAGGCTATTGCAGGCAAAAGAGTTCTTCAATCAGCAGATAACTTGTTTGACGAATTATAGTATATAGTATTAAGGTTACCAGTAACTTTGCAAAGGAAGCCAAGCGTCTTGCGAAAAAACATCCGAGTTTCAAGAAAGATTATGAGGAGTTCAAAAATAGTCTTCAAGCGACCCATGTCAAAACTTTCAGTTCACACTCTATCCGTGGTTGGATTTGCCTCGACAACTCGGCAGCACCAACCACGTTTGGTTGCTTTACTAGGTATTGCATTCCCGAATGATTAAAATCGAGTAGCGACTCGCTGCCGACTTCTTCTCTTCAGAACTGCTCTCCACTTTGCGTCAAGCACACTTGTTTGGTGCATGGAGCGGAACTTCGTCCGCTCCCCACTACAAAAGTGCTTGGCAGCATATCTTTGCCATAGAACTATTCATGCTCCGCGAGAACGAGTGTCCTGTGCCTTCGTGCATCGAGACAGTAAATGCATTGCGCAATGCGCCCGAAGGCATCTTTGAGGAGTAGAAGCAGTCACAGACTGTATTGCTTTTTGAGAATAATGGATTTCAGAACAAAAAGCGGAGCGGAGAATATTGATTCTAAACAGAAGTCGTATCTTTGTATTCATCAAACATTAAATAAAGCGAAGATGAAGCATAAAGTTAAAGTTACAGTTATAGACAAGAAACTCTATTCTGAGTTGCAAGAGAAATATTGCGCTGATCCCAAGTCGGGCATGTGTCCATGCTACAATGTGGGTGACGAGTTTATCTTTGAGCGAGACGAGAACAATGACCATTTCTGGCATGGCGGTTTGAACACACTGGTCAAGACCGATGCCGATCCCAATGCAGTGGCTGGCGGTCCAAAGATGCCGCACTGCTCCGAGGCGTGGGATGCTATTTCTCGCTACATCTATACAGGACTACAAGGCGGCTCTATCATGAAAGGCTGGATGAAGCATGAAACTGAAATGATATGCTGCTGTTCTGATGGAACACGACCTGTAATATTCAAAATAGAACGAATAGACGAAGAATAAGATCTCGTCTTTTCTTACCACACAATGCTTCCATACTTTTACCTGTATGGAAGCATTTTCTATTATTGGTGTCCGATAAAAATTCAAGCCTTTCGAAAAAAAGAGGGCTGATGACTGAAACAAAGAGCAGATATCGTTGGCATTGCAAAATACTGTTCTTTGCCACCCAAAGAGTTCTAATCATGGCTTCATTCTCTCAATTTTATTCGTAACTTGTGTGTTCACCATGCACGCTTATGGAATCGAGATATGAATATTGTTCCAGAGAAATGGAGTTTTCAAGGACTCTAACGTGGATAAGCAACCCTAATACAGTTAGGCGAAACAAAGTGTATTATACATTGTGTATGGTCAATTATTTCCTACAGACAGTAACACCACGTTCAATGTTTAGAAAGAGATTGAAGGTTCTGTTACAGCAATATGCGGCTGTACTTGATTTATCTTCAATGGGGTTCCCTGAAGACTGTGAAAACGAAGAAATGTGGAAATAAATGCTTAATTTGTTGTATAATTAGAAATGAATGCTTAGCTTTGAACTTGTAAAATTGATAGTTCTATAACTAAAAGATAATAGGCCTTTCAGGCTTGCCTTTTAGGCAGCATACTTGGGGGGCGTTCTTTAATAACGTTGCTCATTTAATAAGCAACGTTTTTTATAAGTGCCCACATCGGCAGGTCGCGATGTCTGCACTATAAAAAAGATGACTGGGAATGTAATGATTATATCATTGCATTCCCTTTATTTATATTCAAGCCCTCCCTTTCGGGCAATCCTTTCTTTCAGCTACCGTGCGCATAGGTTTGAAGTTGAAAGAAAGGATCACCCACCAAAAAGATAAAGGCGTTGCGGCCTTTTCCGTAACCCGAGGATAGTGAGCTTTCTGATGCCACCAATGCCAACAATCATTTGAAGTTCAAGTGGAAACCGCTTCGCAAGCAGGTACCTTTCACCGTCCCTCGCTTACATAATATCTTCAACCAAGTTTACACAACACTTTTGACTAATGCCCCACGCTATTCATATCACCACGCTCAAACGTATGCTCCAATCTCCCGAACCAGTAGACATCAAACTATGGACGCGCTCGGGTGAAATCCAATGCTGGCACCGCTGCATCTCGCTTCGTTACGACTTCTACAAGGGTACGCGAATAATGAAGCTGCTGGATAGCAATGAAATCCGACAACTGAGAGATGCGTGCGTGTTTGAAATAAATGGCATGGAGGTGTTTATGTAACTCGATTTGTCACAAATATCAATTATTTTTGTGACAAATAAATTTTTCCTTTCTTCAATGTTTGTATGTCACAAATTTCTTGTAAATTTGTGACATAATTCATTTTAACATGGAAAGTACAGCTCAAAAAATAGAAAACAAAATACGCACCTTCAAGAGGGGAAAAATTTTTTTTCCTGACGACTTCGTGGGTATGGGGACTTCTGATACGATAAGGCAAACCTTGCAAAGGTTAACGAAAAGTGGGGTAATAATTCGTGTGGCACAAGGTATCTATTGTTATCCTAAAATAGAAGAGAAACTTGGTTTAGGGGTTATTTACCCTTCGTATGACCAGATAGCCGAAGCATTAGCTTCTCGTGATCATGCACGTATAGTGCCAACTGGCGAGTATGCACTTAATGCATTGGGGCTTTCGACACAAGTTCCTATGAATTATGTATTCCTTACCGATGGACAATCTCGAAAGGTTTGTATATCAGGGAACAAGGGAATACAATTTAAAAATACCGCACCTAAAAATTTGGCTTTTAAGAACCATTTGGCCATGCTTGTAAATTCTGCATTGAAGTCAATCAAAAAAGAAAATGTCACTATGGGACAGATTAGTCAGATAATCTTTCTGCTCCAGAAAGAAGAGAAAGAATCGGTGCTTAGCGACTTAAAATTAATGCCTGTATGGGTACGAAAAATTGTAACAACAGCATATGAATAACTATTTTCAACTTACAGAGAACGAACAACGTCTTGTTTTACAACAAGCTGCGGCTCGTTATGGTTTGCCAGCTCAGGCAATTGAAAAGGATCTTTGGGTCTCTACTATACTACAAATCGTATTTACACTGCCTTTTGCGGAAAGAATCATCTTCAAAGGAGGAACATCTCTGAGTAAAGTTCGGCACTTAATAGACCGATTTTCAGAAGATATAGATTTGGCGGTAGATCGCTCACTTTTTGATTTTGAAGGTGATTTGACTAAAAAACAAATAAAGAAACTCCGAAAAGCATCATCTCTTTTTGTTAAAGATGAGTTTACTCCAGCATTAGAGTTGGCTCTTGAAAAATATGGTTTGAATAATCTGTGCTCAGTAGACCCAGAACCTAATGGAGAAGGTGATAGTACATATCCAGAACCTCGCAAAATTTTTGTGAGTTACAAAAGTGTATGGCCTGATCCATTAGCCTATCTATCACCTATCGTTATGCTTGAAATAGGTGCACGCTCATTACTTGAACCGCATGAGAACACGCATATACGCAGTATGGTTGAAAGTCTGTTCCCGACCATTCAAACTACAATTGTTGATAGCGAAGTAGCAACCGCACTGGCAAGCAAAACTTTTTTGGAAAAGGTTTTTCTGTTGCACGAATTGTTCTCCGTTGAAGGTCATGGAGAAATTGCTGATCGAAAGTCCAGACATCTGTATGACTTATCGAGAATGATGGATAAAGACTTTGCTCTGTCTGCTATTGATGATGATGCCTTGTGGGAATCAATTCGGCACCATCGTGAAATTTTCACCAGCGTCAGTGGTATGGATTATACACCCGATATTCGGAAGCGATTGGTTCTTGTACCGCGTGAAAACATTATCACCGCATGGGAAAGTGATTATAAAAGTATGTGTACTTCTATGATATATGGCGAAAAGCCAAGTTTCAATCAGTTGATAGAGCGCATGCGCGAATTAGAAAGTAGATTTCTTCAATCGTAAAAGCGGCACAATTGTATAATAGCATTACTTCTCATTTATGATAAATCTGACTTTTCAACAGTTGATGTGAGTGTTGTAAAACAGATAGTACATGATGAGGGCTACGAAACAGAGTAAAATATGACAATAGAAATAACCACCATCGAAGATGTGAAGGCTTTTGCTCAATACTTGGCGAACGACCTTCATCTTAACTTTCACCCGACGATGATTTTTCGTTTTACGTAAACTACGAAACGAAAGAACCTACTTTCTCACCCGAAGAGGCAGCAAAGTACAATGCTCTCATGAATGAGTGCTTTGATGTTTGCGAGAAGGCAAATGTTGATGTTTATGATGTCATGGGAGAATATTTACAAAAAACAGTAATTGCTTAGATATAAAACACCCTTGCAAGTTTTTTGGCTTGCAAGGGAATTTTGTTATTTATCAAAAATGTCTACAACAGGAATAGTTTTTATCATGTGTTCAGTATTTTCATAACGAAAAGTGCCTATTTGACGGAATACTTTACCTTGGGGGATTGTTATTACTTGGTCATCATAATACGAGCCATTTTCTTTTGCTTGAAATAGAACGGCTTTCGTTCCGTAGTCTGCGACCGCTATAGCACTTCCATCACTATTTACTTGAATTACAGTGAACTTTTTTTCAGACAATCGCTCTTGCGGATTGGAATACATAGTAATATCACCTCCGCTTCTATTGGCAGAGTTTGATATCAGACCTACGATAAATAGCAAGAAAATGCCAGAAATGACACCTGCCAAGTAAATCAAAATAGATTTTGTTCTTTGTTTCATAATTGAGTCCACTATTGAGTCCACTTGAAAAAGTCAAGAATTGAGTTCCAATTCAAAATATGCTTACATTTTGTCATGCTACATTATCAATAGAGATGTCTATAAAGATAGAATATACGATGTGATAACAGAAAATGAAGCCATTGATTTACAAAATGAAAGTTAATTTTTGAAGAACCACTTTTTCAAGTGGACTCATATCTATAATATTTTTATCTCAGACTCTCCTGATACCACTCATAAAGTTTCTTCACGCCCTCCTCTATCTCGATCTTGTGAGTCCAGCCGAGACGGTGAAGTTTATCTACGGAGATTAGTTTGCGAGGTGTGCCGTCTGGCTTGCTGGCGTCGAACTCTATTTCTCCTTCGAAACCTACTGCCTTACGAACGAGTTCTGAAAGCTCTCGGATGGTCAATTCCTTGCCTGTACCAACATTGATATGACAGTTGCGGATCTCGCCGAGCGATGGAATTGCCCCACCACGTCCCTCAGAGTTGTTTCTGTCAACAGCTCCATCGACCTTCGCTCCGTAAAATACGGAAGAATATTTCTCGATGCCGATGATGTCCTTGAAATCTACGTTAAGGAGTACATGTACGCTGGCATCAGCCATATCCTCGCTCCAAAGAAACTCACGGAGAGGCTTACCAGTGCCCCAGAGCACCACCTTATTATTGTAGATACCATAGAACTCTAGAGCCTTCAAGATGCGCTCACGCTCGTTATGACCATCCACGTTGCCATCACCGATAATGGCACGAAGTTTGTCGTCTGGATTGATAGGACGCTTGTTCATGTCCTCCTCGATGCTGTGCCAGTCGCCATCGTGGATGAGCTTGGCAAGATAAATCTTACGCATCATGGCTGGCATCACGTGGCTGTTCTCCAAGTGGAAGTTGTCGTTGGGACCATAGAGGTTGGTTGGCATCACAGCGATATAGTTGGTGCCATACTGAAGGTTGTAACTCTCGCACATCTTAAGTCCCGCAATCTTTGCGATGGCATACTCCTCATTGGTGTATTCCAAAGGAGAAGACAGGAGTACATCCTCGCTCATTGGTTGAGGTGCATTCTTGGGGTATATGCAGGTGCTGCCCAAGAAGAGGAGCTTCTTCACACCATGAGAATAGGCATTGCTGATGACGTTGCACTGCATCTTCATGTTCTGCATGATGAAATCGGCACGATAAAGTGAATTTGCCATGATGCCGCCCACGAAGGCTGCTGCCAAGACCACAGCGTCTGGCTTCTCCTCATCGAAGAACTTCTCCACTGCATACTGATCTGTGAGGTCAAGCTCTTTGTGAGAACGACCCACCAAGTTGTTATAGCCTCTTCGTTTGAGGTTGTTCCAAATAGCAGAACCCACGAGTCCGTGGTGTCCTGCTATGTATATCTTACTATTCTTGTCTAACATATTACTTCACAATTCCCTTTTCCAAATATTCGGCGAGATTGGTACGAACTTTCATTCCTGCATCCTCAGCTGCAACTTTTGCCATATCATTCTCAACCATAATCTTCACCAAATCTTCAAATGATGTAGTATTAGGATGCCAGTTTAGCTTGGCCCTTGCCTTTGTTGGGTCACCCCAAAGATTAACTACGTCGGTAGGACGGTAGAAGTCTGGAGACACCTCCACGAGGGTCTTGCCGATAAGTTCCTCAGGACCCTCAACGCAGATCCCCTTCTCGTTCTCTTCCTTGCCTTCCCACTTCAGTTCAATGCCGACATAATGGAAGGCTAACTGAGCGAACTCACGAACCGAGTGCTGCTTACCAGTGGCGATAACGAAATCCTCCGGCTTCTCTGCCTGAAGGATGAGCCACATACACTCAACGTAGTCCTTAGCGTAGCCCCAGTCACGGAGTGAGTCAAGATTGCCGAGATACAGCTTCTCCTGCTTGCCCTGCTTGATACGTGCGGCAGCAAGCGTAATCTTACGAGTCACGAAAGTCTCGCCTCTGCGCTCACTCTCATGGTTGAAGAGTATGCCTGAGCAGCAGAACATATCGTATGCCTCACGATACTCCTTCACAATCCAGAAACCATACAGCTTGGCAACAGCGTAAGGAGAATAAGGATGGAACGGAGTGTTCTCGTTCTGAGGAACCTCTTCTACCTTACCATAAAGTTCAGATGTTGAAGCCTGATACATGCGGCAGGTCTTCTCTAGACCGCATTGGCGGATAGCCTCCAGAATACGGAGTACACCGACAGCATCCACATCAGCAGTAAACTCAGGAGAGTCGAAGCTCACTTGTACATGGCTCTGTGCTGCAAGATTATAAACTTCTGTTGGTTTCACCTTATTCATCACCTGAATGATGCTCATTGAGTCACCGAGGTCGGCATAGTGAAGATGGAAGTTTGGCCGACCTTCCAAGTGAGCGATGCGCTCACGAAAGTCTGTTGATGAACGACGGATGGTGCCGTGTACTTCATAACCTTTTTCCAACAGCAATTCTGCTAAATAAGAGCCATCCTGACCAGTTATGCCTGTAATGAGGGCAACGTTTCTTTTTTCCATAAAAAGTCTATTATGTATTAGATGTTTTTATTTACCAAACACTTAAATCTTATCTGCTCTTTTCTTGCAAAAATCAAAAAGGGAAAACTGCTTTCTTGTTGAATTTATCATTTCTTTGTATCTACTTTTGTGGAACACGAATTAATTCTGTTACTTCAACTTTTAAAAGTTGAGATATTTGTAAAAGTGTGTCCAATGGCGGTTGTGAAGTATTAGTACACCATTTGGAAACAGTTGAAGGGTTTACATTCAACTGTTCTGCGAGCCATTTGTTTGTTTTTTTTCTTTTCGACAAGTACGATTTTCAATCTATTTACATCTTTCATAATATTGTATTTTGTCGACAAAGATAATGAACTATTATCATTTTAGTGCTAAAATGTAATTTTTTAAACGTGGACGATACTGATTAATGTCTATATCCAAGATTATAAATTGTATCTTTGCGAAAACATAAACAACAACTATGCAAAAAATACTCTTCGCTAATATTGGTTGGATAAAACGCTACCATTGACATAGCAATTCTGACAAAATCAAAGGTGGAGGAAGTTATAACCCTGATGACAAGCACGAGGCTTTTAACTTCCAAGACGTTATAGGACATTGCTATGGCTATGTGCAACCAACCCAATGGAGTGAAATACAGAGATATACACTATCTTTGTGCACATCAAGCCCTGCTACAGTTTTCATAAGCTTTGAATTTAATTATTAATTAGGCGTTAGAGCCTATTTTCCCACAAATATATGGGATTTTGGCAACATTTGCCAATAGAAAACTGAAGCGGGCTTGATTTATGTTTTGCTGTGATTCCTTTTTTATCTCGTGGGCATGTGATTGAAAATTCTCATCTTAATTTCGAAGATTATTCATATTTGTGGGTAATTGCTATGATAAAAGCTAGCAAATAGTTTATTTTCCCAAAATCATCTAACGTCTTACTAATATGGTTTGGGGAATGTTATAGTAAAACAAGAAACCCGCTGAGATTTAGCATAAACGCTAAAAACAGTGGGTTTACTTAATTCTTTCAAATCATAATAGAAGTGAGATACTATCCTTTTTCCTGTAGTCTCGATCTTGTTCTTCACTTATCTATGATTGTGTACGTTCGTTTAAGTTTTCTTGAACTATTTCCTTTATTTTGGTTATGGCAAATGCAACTCGATCTACTTTGTCAAGGGAATCCTCCTGCTCAACATCCCATGGCTGACTAGTATCTTGATAATAATAGATAAAGCCTGTACCAGTTACACCTATAAATGCAATAGTTAGAATATTCAAATCATCCCCATAATTTTCTAGTCTAATAATTTCATTACCATCTTTGTCGCGCAACTTATCTGACAAATTCTGATATATTACATTCAAGAAAGGATTCCAGTGCTGTCCGTTGAACTGATGCTTATTAAGCGTAGTACAAATGTAATCGTTCGAATCGTCCGAATCGTCCCATGTCAGTTCTCCATCAGCACCTCGTAACATATCTGGATATTTTACAAAGTAATATCGCCAATCGAAAGTCTGTTCTTCTTCCTTTTCCGAAAGGTATTTATTGATTATAATATCCAAACTCTCCCCATTTTTAATTCTTTGAAGAAGCATATGCAGAACAGCCATTGTTTTTTCAAAATTATTTCTATTACGGCTTTTATGCAATAGTTGTGACCAAGTAGATCTGTTATGATTTCCCATATAGTAGCGATTGGAATCAGTCTGCCTATAATCATCAATAGCCAACATCGCACGGTGTATTTTAACAAATTCTGGCGTGCTATCAAACAAAGAAACAAATGTATCAACCAAACCAAGATTATCATATCCCAATCCAGACGCATAGCCATAAATTAAAGGATGATCCTCAAATTTATGAAGGTTTTCTATATCTATTTCCTGTTTCTTCTCTTTCTTCTCGATTTCTTCGTCTATTTGAATGCTATTAAACTTGTGGGAAAGTTCCTTGTTTATAACGCCTGCCAACATCAAGTCTTTTACTTCACAAAGCAAATCTTTCATATAATCAGCATCACCACGAATTTCACCTGAATTAGAATTCCAAATAAGATTTCTCAATGTACGAAGACGATCAATAAATTCATCTTCTTTTATTGCATCCTTGTTAATCAGGTAGGTAATTATGCCATAAAGAAACAAAAAGTCACTATATGAAAAATTGTTATTTACCTGATAGAGTTTCACACATGCATGAAAGAAGTTCTGAGTATCGAGGTATTCGTAAACACTCTTAAATGTAGTAACCTTACCTTTCTCATAAGTAAATCCGGAAAGATATTTCGCAAAGAAATTGTCTATCGATCCATAATCTTTCATAACCCTATACCAGCAGTCAAAAGCATCTTCAAGATATTTGCGATTGGCAACTGCATTAGGCGAGTCGCTATATATCAGTTTAATTAGCTCAAACTCATCGTTAGACTTCTTGATACCTTGTTCATAGCAAAGGATATGGCTTACATAAAAGAAATACTTCATGAACTCATTGTCAACGATGTCATCTTGATTACGATATGGAAAGAACGTATCTGCCCATTCTACATCAAATTTATGATTTACCGTTCTTGCCTCATCAGAGTCTTTTTCGTACAGATCTTCATACTCTGCCTTAAAATGTTCGAACGCAGTCAATTTCTTTCCTCTAGAGTTCATCTTGATATACAACTCATCAGAGAGTCCATTTTCTGATAAGGGGAGGAAATAAAAGACTATACGAGCCTTCTCCCCTGTCAAGATTTCCCAAAGATTAGCTATGTTGCCAAATTTATCATTGATGGAATCCAGCATTACAAGCATACCTATTACTGTGGGGTCATTTAGCCATTCACCCATGAACCAGTTTTAGTCAACCAATTGGTCGTAAAAAGATAAAGACCAATCAGGGACGTATTGCAATAAATGTGAGCAAAAGTCTCGCGAACTAGGACGGATGTCATAAGTGAAGTTGTTTAGAAACTCGTAATTACTTGCTTCTACAACACCTTTCTTTGCAGCATACCAATGCAGTAAATATAAAGTAGTTAAGCGTTGTTGACCATCTAGTGGTGTCACAATTATTTTCTCCAGTTTATTTGCAGTAGTAGTGCTCCAGACCTGTTCCTTTTCTCCATAGATAAAGTCCATTTTCATCACATCGTTATCATCTTCTGATTTTACGAGATATGACTTAATAGCATCTAAGAATCTATTTCTCACACGGGTGACATCATCTGTGGTACGCCCCTGTGCATAATCTCTTTGCACCATGGGGATAACCACATGATATTTTTCAAGAAAAGACTTGAAACTAAAAGGTTTGCTTTCCTTATTTTCTGTTACCATAATTTATTCTGTTCCTTATAAGTTTAATTTCTTTGTTGCTATTTTTCTCTTTATAGTCGTATAAGACATTATTCATAGCACTTATATAACCTTTTCTATCTTCTTCTGACCAGAAATGCAGCTTCGTATCTGAGGAAGAATAGTACTTCATAAAGACGTTTCGAGTACATACAGGAATATACTCTCCAGCTTTATCCATAGCAATAATCTTCATGCGTTTAACATCGAAAGTGGAATTGTTAAGAGCCGCATTCTCACCAACGGTCAATAATGCCATATTTGACAAGGTGTGCATCTGCGACTTGTCATCACCATCTGACAGAATATTGATCACTGCAGGAGCTACTGCGTTGAACTCATCCCTTATAGAACCTTTATACCCTTTTTCATTAATATGGGTAATAACAGTGTTCATCTTATCAATAACCTCTTCAATTTGTTTTTTATCGTCAGAACTAACTTCCAAGCCTTCAAGAGATTTCTTGTGAATTTCAAGCCATTCCTTCCATTCTTGGTTTGTTTTCAGGCTCTCTGAATTTTGAGCATGGATATGTTCCAATGACCATGTTCCTTCGTTTTTATATCGATAAAATGGGAAACGGACATTCTCGTCTCCTTTTTGTCTGATAGTCTCAATATTAAACAGAAGAAGAACATACTGTATAAACTCGGAATGATCTTCATAATTAAGCTCTGCGTAGTCTATGTCTTCTCCGAAATCATTGTCTCCAACCTTAAATGCCATCTTCTCCCGTATCATATCAAGCACTCTAAGTTTAAAATCAGATTTCTTAATAGGATGATCTGTACTCATAGCTATGTCAAGAAGAGACTTCACGCTTGTGCCAGTAGCAACAAGGAATCCAATATGATGGAATAAGTCAAAACTATGATACCACTCTTTTAGCTGTTGCATGTATCGTTCTATCAGTTCCCAAGTATCATATCTATTGTCTGAATTCTTAAACCTCTCATAGAATCTGTTAAATGTATAGAAATTACTCTCGCCGTTCGGTTTCATTTCTATCATATCAAACAACAGCTCCATACGAATGGGATAATGATCAGACTTTTCATTGGTAATGAAAGTCCAGAATTTTTCGTTATGTAAATCTTTCTCCATTGAGTCCCAACCGAGAGCAATTTCATGCTGTTTTTTTTCCTCTATGCCATAAGGATTTCCTGCATATCGACCTTCGGAATCCTTTTTGCCACGGCTAAGAAATAATGCCTTTACGAGTTCTGCATTAGTAAGATTTATTTTACCTATATTCAGACGTGTGAATATATTTACACTATCTTCATCCTCATCTACTTCATACCAAATAATTGTGACATAGTTTTGCAGTTTATTGGCAAAACTCATCATCTTAGACTTTTCACCGTTAAACCACGTTTTAACTATACCATATGATTTTTTGATAAACAACTCATCAATATTGTTAGAAGGTAAAGAAAGATCAATTTCATCAATTGTTTCAAGCAAATCCTTACTTCCGATATGCCCATTTTCGCTCTTTCGTGTAGCGTATTCTATGCTAAATTTTATATCAACATAGGCATTCAGATACTTCATAATCAAATAGAGAGTTGTCAGGCGTTGCTGCCCGTCAATCAGTTCATAAGTATCATTCACGTTTTTCACAACAACAGGCTGGAGACAATACTTTTGACCATCAGGAATTTCGTTGATATCTTCAAGAAGATATTCAACTTCATCTTTGCCCCAACGATAGCCTCTCTGATATGCCTCTATTGTGAATTTACCAGTTATTTCGCTTATGATTTTTTCTTCTAAATTCATTATTTTCCCGATTATATATTCTTCCGATTAAACCAATTGTACCGCAGAATGGAATGAAGGATATTGAAGCATGTTTCATTTACCTTATTCCTATCGCTCTATGGCATTACCTAATTTATTGTCATCAGCATCCTTCCAATCATCCCAGCCATTACTTGGTCGGCCGAGTATTATTTCACTTGCACCACTTGGACTATTCATAGTTAGGCGGCAAGCCTCTTTATTATCAGAGACTTACCGCCTAACTCATTAGTTACGAGGACTTATCTTATTATTCCTCAACAGCAGCCTGCGCCGCAGCGAGGCGAGCGATGGGCACACGGAACGGAGAGCAGCTAACGTAGTTTAAGCCCACTTTGTGGCAGAACTTAACTGATGAGGGTTCACCACCATGTTCACCACAGATACCGCACTTGAGTTCAGGACGAACGGTGCGACCCTTGTTAACGGCCATTTCAACTAACTGACCTACACCGTTTTGGTCGAGTACTTGGAAGGGGTCAACCTTCAAGATCTTCTTCTCTAAGTAAACGGGGAGGAAGCTGGCGATGTCGTCACGTGAGTAACCGAAGGTCATCTGTGTCAAGTCATTCGTACCGAAGCTGAAGTATTCAGCGCGTGAAGCAATCTTGTCGGCTGTAAGAGCAGCACGAGGAATTTCAATCATGGTACCAACCTTGAACGGAATTTCGATACCTTCTTCTTTGAAGAGGGCTGCTGCTTCGTCGCGGATAACCTTCTCTTGCGCTTCGAACTCATAAAGAATACCTGTAAGAGGTACCATGATTTCGGGGTGAGGATCAAGGCCTTCGCGTTTCAAATCGATGGCTGCAGAGAGGATAGCGCGTGTTTGCATTTGCGTAATCTCAGGATAAGTGTTGCCCAAACGGCAGCCACGGTGACCGAGCATTGGGTTGTGTTCGCAAAGGCTTTCAACGCGTGCACGGATGTATTCAACCGTTACGCCCATTGCCTTAGCCATCTCTTCTTGTCCCTTCAAATCGTGGGGTACAAATTCGTGGAGAGGAGGATCGAGCAAACGAACGTTTACGGGATAGCCGTCCATAGCGCGGAAGATACCCTTGAAGTCTTCCTTCTGGTAGGGGAGGAGTTTCGCAAGTGCTTTCTTACGTCCTTCTACGTCTTCAGCCAAAATCATTTCGCGCATGGCGATAATCTTCTCGTTATCGAAGAACATGTGCTCAGTACGGCAGAGACCGATACCTACAGCACCGAATGAACGAGCGACTTGAGCATCGTGAGGAGTATCGGCATTGGTGCGTACTTGCAAGCGAGTGTACTTAGCACAGAGGTCCATTAAGGCAGCGAAGTCGCCAGAGAGTTCGGCAGCTTGTGTCTTGATTTCGCCTTTGTAAACGCGTCCGTTGGTACCATTGAGTGAGATGTAGTCACCTTCGTGAAGCACAGTGCCGTCAATTTCAACAGTACGGTTCTTGTAGTCAACGTTGATAGCACCAGCACCGCTGACGCAGCACTTACCCATACCGCGTGCTACTACGGCAGCGTGTGAGGTCATACCGCCACGAGCTGTAAGAATACCTTCAGCTACCGCCATACCAGCGAGGTCTTCAGGTGAAGTCTCGATACGAACCATTACGACCTTGTGACCGTCTTCGTGCCATTTGGCAGCATCGTCAGCGAAGAATACAATCTGACCGCATGCTGCACCCGGACTTGCGGGCAAACCACGTGTAAGTTCTGTAGCCTTAGCAAGTGCGTCTTTAGAGAATACGGGGTGGAGTAGTTCGTCCAACTTCTGAGGTTCGCAACGCTCAATAGCTGTCTTTTCGTCAATCATGCCTTGGCGTAAGAGATCCATGGCAATCTTAACCATGGCTGCACCTGTACGCTTACCATTACGTGTCTGTAAGAACCAGAGTTTGCCCTCTTGTACGGTGAACTCCATGTCTTGCATATCGTGATAGTGCTCTTCCAGCTTAGTCTGAATGGCATCAAGTTGGTGATAGATTTCAGGCATGGCTTCTTCCATTGAAGGGAATTCAGCCTTGCGTTGTTCTTCGCTAATGCCTTGCAGTTCAGCCCAACGACGAGAACCTTCAAGTGTGATTTGTTGGGGAGTACGAATACCAGCAACAACGTCTTCACCCTGTGCGTTAACCAACCATTCACCATTGAAGAGGTCTTCACCAGTAGCGGCATCGCGGCTGAAGCAAACACCTGTAGCAGAAGTGTTGCCCATGTTGCCGAATACCATTGCCATAACGGTAACGGCGGTACCCCATTCAGCGGGAATGCCTTCCATCTTACGATAAAGAATAGCGCGTTCGTTCATCCATGAGTCGAACACGGCACAGATAGCGCCCCAAAGTTGTTCCATGGGGTCGGTGGGGAATTCTTTACCCGTTTGTTCAACAATGGCTTTCTTGAAGCGAACAACGAGTTCCTTTAAGTCGTCAACTTCAAGTTCGTTGTCAAGCTTTACGCCTTTTGCTTTCTTAACGTCTTCGATGATAGCTTCAAAGGGGTCGACATCGTCTTTATTGACAGGCTTCATGCCCAATACTACGTCGCCATACATCTGTACAAAGCGGCGGTATGCGTCGTAAGCAAAGCGTGCATTACCAGTCTTGCGAGAAAGACCTTCAACAACTTCGTCGTTCAAACCGAGGTTGAGGATAGTATCCATCATACCAGGCATAGAAGCGCGTGCACCTGAGCGTACTGAAAGCAAAAGAGGATTTTCAACATCACCAAATTTGCTATTCATCAGTTCTTCTGTCTGATGTAGACTCTTCTCTACATCGTCTTTCAAAAGTGCTACAACTTGGTCTTTACCAATCTTGTAGTATTCGTTGCAAACGTCAGTTGTAATAGTGAATCCAGGAGGAACGGGCACTCCGATAAGGTTCATCTCTGCGAGGTTGGCACCTTTGCCACCTAATTCGTTACGCATGTCAGCACGTCCTTCAGCCTTTCCGTTGCCGAACGTGTAAACTCTTTTGATATTATTCATGGGGTTTATTGAATTGAATTGTCTAAAAATGGTTGTCAGTAAGTATTTATAAAAGGTTGTGTTATTGATGTGTTCTGTACTAACACAACGCAAATATATACTTTTCCTTTTGAAAGTGCAAGATTAAGCGTGAATTTTTACATGTAGACTTTCAAAAAATGGCGTTTCTGTGTTAATATTAATTGAAAATATGTTGAAAAGCATAGGGAGAGAATAAAGAAAGGAGTAGGGCTGCAAGCATAATTGTAGCCTTACTCCTTATACATATTATATATATAAGTAGGTGTTCAAAATTAGTTTATATTAATCATGTTCCGAATTAGTCGATATGCCTTGGCGCATTCTTTCGCCCAGAAACATAGGTTTCATCGGTCACGTAGCCCGCTACGCTCCCTCTTCAATCTATGTTTCTGAACGAAACACTGCACCAATTCATATCAACTAATTTTTAACACCTACTTATGTACTTTTATTTCTTGTGGTATTCCTTAGCCAAACCGCCTTCGGAGGTTTCGCGATAGAGCGAGGGGAGGTCGTGGCCAGTTTGTTTCATTACTTCAACCGTTTTGTCGTAGACGATGCGGTGAGTACCATCGGATAGATTGGCGTAGATATTGGCATCTAAGGCGCGTGCTGCTGCGTGAGCGTTGCGTTCAATGCAGGGAATTTGTACTAATCCGCACACGGGGTCGCACGTCATGCCAAGGTGGTGTTCCAATCCCATTTCGGCTGCATATTCAATAGTAGCGAGAGAGCCTCCAAATAGGTAGTTGGCAGCTGCGGCAGCCATTGCGCAGGCTACGCCCACTTCGGCTTGGCAACCAGCTTCGGCGCCTGAAATAGAGGCGCGACTCTTGGCAATGTTGCCCACTAAGCCCGCTGTGGCAAGTGCATGGAGTATGCGTTTCTCTTTAAAATTGCGTGTCTTGTGTAAGTGGTAAAGTACTGCTGGGACGACACCGCTTGCGCCACAAGTGGGGGCGGTGACAATCGTGCCGCCCGAAGCATTCTCCTCGCTCACGGCAAGGGCGTAGGCAAAGACGAAGGCACGTGACTGTAGATTAGAGGGATAGCCCATGGCGCGAATGTAATAGTCGGGGGCTTTGCGACGTAGTTTGAGTACGCCAGGAAGTACTCCTTCGTGTTCGATGCCACGTTCTACGGCTTCGCACATGGTGTGCCATACTTTTTCAAGGTAGTCCCATATTTCAGAGCCTTCGCAGTGTTGTACGTATTCCCAATAAGATACACCGCGCTCTTGACACCATTGTTGAATGTCAGAAAGGTGGTCGAGGTCGTACACTTCAGGTGTCTCGGTTTGTTGCTTGCCGTCTTCAACTAATGCTCCACCGCCTACGCTGTATACAATCCATTCGTCTTGAAAGTCGTTGTTGTTCTTCCTTACTTCAAATTTCATGCCGTTGGGGTGGAAGGGGAGTACTATTTCGGGACACCAGATGAGTTCGGTTCGATTTTCGCCCAACACTTGCAGTATGGCGTAATCGGTCAAGTGTCCTTTTCCCGTGGCGGCTAAACTACCATAAAGTGTTATTCTAAAGCCTTGTGCGTCGGGGTGGTTTCGTAAATATGTTTCAGCGGCAATGCGTGGTCCAATGGTATGTGAGGAAGAAGGGCCTATGCCAATGCGATATAGTTCTTTTAATGATTTCATGAGGGGAAATATGCTAATGCATTGTTAATGTGCAAATGTTTGGTTAATGTGCAGATGTGCAAATTGTTACTTTCTTTTGCTGCATTTGTTGAATGGTGCAAACGAAGGCGACCATTTGTACATTCTCACATTTGTACATTGGAAAAGAGGTTATAATTCTTTGATGAATCCGCGTCGGTAGGCAACGAGGAGCTTTTCGAGGTCGGCAATTTGTTCGCGTAACTCTGCTCCCTTGTCAGTGTCGTTGACCATGGCGCGGTGTCCCATCATTTCGACAATTTGAGTGGTTGACTTAATGTCGGTGCCATTAAGTATGGCCTCTTCGGTTGAGGTGAAGGGCGCGTGTTGTACTAACTGGAAACCGCGTGAGTGGTAAACTAAGGTGTAACCTGCTATGCCCGTCGTGTTGTGATAAGCTTTCGCAAACCCTCCGTCAATTACCATAAGTTTACCGTCGGCTTTGATGGGATTCTCACCATTGGAGGCTCGTACGGGTACGTGGCCATTGATAATGTGGCGATGTTTCCCACTCACTCCAAAAGCATCCATAATGTGGTCACAAATGTTGGCATCAGCGCGTAAGCTATAGTACCAACCTTTTGCTTCTTTATGAGTAGACTTGTCGTCAATGAAGTAACGTTCGAAGGTCGACATCTTAGACTTGTCAAACAAGGGAGAATCGCATCCGCACCAAAGATACCAGAAGTAGTCGCAAGCCCGTTGGCGCTCAATGCTATCGCCATCATCGTCGTATGCCGTTCGTACCAATTGCTCAACGCGTTCCATGAGTTCACGTCCTGCAACGTTTTGTCCTTCAACGCACACCTCTTTTAAAGTGCCGTCTTCGTTCATAGGCACTGAGGCATGGAAGAGTAGGTTAGAGTTATAAACGCCATACATGCTGCCATGCAGTAAGAGTTGCTGAACGTGAGCTTGCAGTCTGTCTGAAATGAGGAACGAGTGTTGTAGGCGGTCGATGAGGTCTTGCTCTTCGTCTGTAAGTTGATAGGGGCTTGAAGGATTAATCGTTGGGAAGTTGCAGTCGGTCAGTGGGTAAGTTTGTCCGTCAACGACGCAAGTATTCTTATCAAAGTCAATCGTTTCAAGTAGGCAGCGATCGCTCATGTTCCACTCAGGGTGTTGCTTATACAGTTGTCCTTCCAACTTAAACTGAATAACAGCAATCGCTTTGTGCATTTGTGCGATAAGTTTGCATTCCTTCTCATTGGGTCGGCGTGAAGGGTCTTCTATCTTGGGATAAAAAATGGTGCAAGGGTCATTGGCATAGGTTTCCATAGCAAAAGTAGCCATGGGCACCATGTTGATGCCATATCCTTCTTCGAGCGTTTGCGTGTTGGCGTATCTAAAAGAAAGGCGTAGCACACTGGCGATGCACGTTTTGTTGCCCGCTGCAGCTCCCATCCATAATATGTCGTGGTTACCCCACTGAATGTCCCAATGGTGGTAGCGAGTGAGCGTGTCCATAATAAGGTGTGCACCAGGGCCACGGTCGAAGATGTCGCCCAAGATGTGTAGTTGGTCAATGGCAAGGCGTTGGATAAGTTCACACATTGCCTTAACGAAACCTGCTGCACGTCCTGTACCGATAATCGTTTGAATGATAACGCCTACATAGGCTTGCTTGTTTCGGTCATCACTGCTTTCGTGGAGGAGTTCTTCGATGATATATGCAAATTCAGGTGGCAGGCTTTTGCGCACCTTAGAACGTGTGTACTTAGAAGAAACGTTGCGGCAAACAGCAATCAATTGATTGAGCGTAGTTTGGTAATAGTCCGCCAAGTCAGTATCGTTTTGCTTTACTAGTTCCAACTTTTGCTTGGGATAGTAAATAAGCGTGCAAAGGTCGCGAATCTCTTTCTCGCGCAATGTGTTACCAAATAACTCTTTCACCTTACGCTTGATGTTACCCGAGGCATTTCTCAATACGTGCTGAAAAGCTTCGTTTTCGCCATGAAGGTCGGCCAAGAAATGTTCGGTAGGTTTGGGTAGGTGAAGTATGGCCTCAAGATTGATGATCTCGGTGGTTACTTGTGGTATGGTGGGAAAATCGCGTGCCAACAACTTAAGGTATCTTAAGTCGGCATTGATACTTTTATTGGATATGGTTGGTTTTGGCATAGAGGTAAGTTTGAGGTTGGGTATAAATCTCCACGTCATTTGTTTGCATGAAGCGGTTTTTAAAAAGGATAACCTTTATGCTACAAAGATAGGGAATGCTTAGAATAAGGCAAACGAAAAGGTTAATATTTTTCGGAGTTGTAGTGATAAAAAATAACGTGTTAAAACCTTTCGTTGAAGCGCAATGAAAGATAAAAGCGTCTTTTAATTGCGTTATGAAGGTTTTAACACGTTATACTTGTGCAAGTAAGCTTGTTAAGCTTCAAAATTCTTTACAAACTTCTCAATAGCCTTATATGTCTCTTCGCGTGCAGGGACGAGCGGTAAGCGCAGTTTGTTGAGAGTCTTTCCTTGTATGCCCAATAGCGACTTGATACCTGCGGGATTGCCGTCGGCAGAAAGCAACTTGTAGGCAGTGCTTAGTTCGCGGTGCATCTTTAAAGCATTGTTATAGTCACCAGTTAAGGCATTGTGCACCATGCTGCCAAATTCTTTAGGATAAGCATTGCCAATAACCGATATTACACCTTGTGCACCAATGGTGAGCAACTCAAACGTGATAGAATCGTCACCGCTCAGTACTTCAAATCCTTCGGGAGCCTGTTCAATGATGTCCTCTATCTGTCCAATCTTACCAGAAGCCTCTTTGATCGCCACTACATTGTCGCAATCGTGCGCAATGCGTAATGTCGTTTCAGCTTCGATGTTAACGCCTGTACGTCCTGGAACGTTGTAGAGCACAACGGGGAGTGGGCTGTTATTCGCTACGGTGGTGAAATGTTGGTACAGGCCCTCTTGTGAAGGCTTGTTATAAAATGGGGCAACGATAAGTACACCATCAAAACCGTCAAGGTTGGTATGTTGTAAATCTTCAACGACGCGAGCGGTGCAGTTGCTGCCAGCGCCTAAGAGCAATGGAACACGTTTATTGTTAACTTTGATGACGCAGTCCATAATGGCGCGTTTCTCTTCAGCTGTTAAGCAGGGAGTTTCGGCGGTAGTGCCCAAAACGCACAAAAAGTCGATGCCACCTTCGATTTGATTTTCAACCAAAGCGGCAAGTTGGTCAAAGTCAACGTTTCCGTCTTCTTTAAAAGGAGTGACAAGTGCAATGCCCAGTCCTTTAAATGGATTCACTCTTTTCATATAGTGTATAGGGTGTAATTATTTACAATCGTAGAGTAGTAGTTGTACCATATATTTATAATAAGGTATGGTGCAATTCGTTGCAAAGTTAGTGCAAACCGAACGCAATACAAAACGAAAAAAGAATTTTTTCGTTTTGTATTGCTGAGGTGCCGCCTAACTTGCCGTTAGAAAAGTTAGTGCAAGGCGAGAGAAGAGCAAAATGAAAGTCAAAAAACTTTCATTTTCTCTACCGAGCCGCCGCCTAACTTGCCGTTAGAAAAGTTAGTGCAAACCGAATGCAATACAAAACGAAAAAGAATTTTTTCGTTTTGAAAGGGCAACAACGCATAGCTCAGGGCAACACCCTGGGGCAACAAAAAAACATTGGGACAATTGATTATAGCATTTATGGAATAAGGGGGGATATGCCGTGTGTGGCACGTGAAATCCTTTTGAAAGAAACATTTCAACAATGTTCATCCCCCTCTTTTGTGACACCACAGCAAAAAAGTCGTACCTTTACACCCGAAAACAAAACAATTTCATTACCAATAACCCTAAAGACTATGATTCCTTTTAAAAAAGTGTGTCTGATGTTGATTTGCGCATTGGCTGTGCAAATAACCTCGTGGGCACAACAAGTGCAGGTGTCACCTGTCCCCCAATCAGTAACCTGGGGCGAAAAGGCATTCACATCTGCCGAGGCTAAGTACACCCTTACAAAGTCCGAAACGACCGATGCTTATGCCGTGGCTTTGCTGCAAGAGAACCTCCCCCTTGTCAATGAGGGAGGCATTCACATTACCTTAGGTAAGAAAGGCGAAGCAGCTGTGAGCGCTGTCGAAGCTAACATTCCCCAAACTGCCGAAGGCTACTACCTGAAAGTGACTGCCGATGGCATTGTTGTGGCAGGTACCGACGATGCGGGTACCTACTATGGTGTGCAAACCCTCTTGCAAATTTTGGCACAGCCCGAGGTTATGGCTGTTGAAATTAAAGACTACCCTGCTTGTGCACAGCGTGGTGTGATTGAAGGTTTCTATGGTAACCCTTGGAGTGATGCTGACCGCAAAAGCCAATTCGACTTCTATGGCAAAAACAAGATGAACATCTATGTTTATGGCCCTAAAGACGACCCCTACCACCGCACTAAGTGGCGTGAAAACTATCCCGAGGATAAAGCTGCCATTATACGCGGTTTGGCTGAAGCTGCCAAAAAGAACCACGTGTCGTTTGTGTGGTCTATCCACACTGGTGGATCAATCTCGAACAGTGAGGCAGACTTCAAAGCTGTTGTTAAAAAGTTGGAACACGTTTACTCATTAGGCGTGCGCAATTTCTCTATCTTCTTCGATGACTTTGGCGGTGCTGATGCTGACTTACAAGTGGCTGAGTGCAACTACGTTTGGAAAAACTTTATTGAGAAGCACGACGACCTTGACCGTCTCTCAATGTGCCCCACTAAGTATAATGCAGCTTATGCCAGCTGGAACCAAAACGATGCTTACTTGCGCGGTTTGGGTAACGGACTGCACAAAGGCATTGAGGTGATGTGGACAGGTGCTGGCGTAGCCGACATGATTAACCAAAGCGACTTGGACTTCTTTAAAACGGCTACCAACGGTATGGCTCCTTTCATTTGGCTCAACTACCCTGTCAACGACTATTGCATTGGTCACATGCTTATGGGTAAGTTCTATGGCAACGACCAAGGCGACAATGCCTTTGGTGGTAAAATGACAGCCTTCACAAGCAACCCCATGGAATATGCCGAGGCTTCGAAAGTTGCACTCTATGGTGTGGCTGACTATGCATGGAACATGAAGGACTATAATCCCGAGGCAAACTGGGAACGCGCCATTAAGTATTTAATGCCCAACAATGCTGAGGCATACCACGTGTTCTGCGAACACAATGTTGACTTGGGGTGGACTGTTCATGGTATGCGTCGCGAAGGCGAAAGCCCCAACTTTAATGCCGATGGCACTTTGGCTGAAAAGAAGGCTCAGTTCGACTTAATGGTTACTTCAGCCGATGCACTGCTTGCCGACACTTATAATCCCGCTCTCATCACCGAAATCACACCGTGGTTGCAAAAGATGAAGTATATGGGACAACGTGGACAGAAGATTGTGGAAATGTGGGGCTGCATTGAAAGTGGCGACACGGCTACCTTCCTTCAAGACTATCGCGACATACAGGCTATTTTGCTAAAGGAGGACGCACTTACTTCGCGCGACTTTGCGGGAACCATTAAGATGGCTAAGCCCGTTGTAGCAAGTCAAAAAATTGAGCCTTACTTGAAGCAGCAAGTTAACGAGTTGATCATAGCCTACAAAGAGCGCTACACCGAGGGTTGGGAAAACTTCCCCATGCAGGTGCTTGAATCGGGCACTTACTACATCAAGTACAACGGCAAGTACCTCTACAACAAGGATGCCTCTGCCGACCGCACGGGCGACTTCCCCATTTGGGCTGATGAGGTGGACGATGCACAACCACAAAAGTGTGAGTGGAACATCAGCATTGATGCTCAAACGGGTCGTTACAAAATTACCAATGCACAAGATGGTCGCTATCTGAACGAGAATGGTCAGTTCTGGGCTAACAAGGTTACCAACGCTTATGATGGCGAATGGAATAGCTACAACATCTTCCGTGTTAACGGCATGTATGCTATCCAAACTCCCTCAAAGGCTAAGAACTATTTCATGGGTGCTAACGACAATCGCATCATCTCTAACAACAAGCCTTTGAGCATTGCTAAGGATAAGACTCCTATTCTCCACATTAACGATGCTATCTTTGAGATTGTTCCTGTTAAGGGTAACAACACGGAGCATCCTACCATTGTGAGTGGTAAGCGCTATTACGTTAAGAATGCCAAGGGGGAATATCTCACTACTACGGCTGCTCTCACAGCATGGAGCCGTCCTACCTTCCAAGCTAAGGCGCAAACTGAATCGAAGCGTCAATATCAGCAATGGACCATCACCATCGATGACAACTCGGGTCGTTGGAAGATTTCTTTTAACGACAGCAAGTTCCTTGATGAAGAGGGTCGCATCAACAAGAACGCCTATTTCTCAGAATGGAACTCTGTTATCATGAACGAGGTTGGTGGTCATTGGGCCATTCAGAGTGTTACTCCTGAAGCTAATCCGCGCACATGGGGTGTTACCGCTGACAATAATATTAACTATGCCGACACTGAGTTGAAGGATAGCTATGTATTTACCATTGCCGATGTTGCAGCCGAAGACTTGGTAAGTAGCATCAGTGCCCCCGTTATTAGCCCCGCCAAAAAGAGCGACACAAGTATCTACGACCTCTCAGGTCGCAAAGTTAAGCGCACTGCTAAACACGGTGTTTACATCAAAAGTGGCAAAAAGGTTATTAAGTAATTTGCCTCTGAATTGATAGTTTTTAAAAGTCCCAGCCTTTTTCAGGTTGGGACTTTTTTGATGGGGGAGATGGGGCTATGATTAGGGAACTGGTCTGCGTTATCTTTAAAATACGATATTGGAACCTCTATAAGCATCCCATGTAGGCCGTATTGAAAAGACTCCTATAAAGTCCGAATTTTGCAGACAAAAAGTACTCATGTTTTGTCTGAACGAAAATAACATCTACCATCTCTATACTCAAGGCATAGATATACGGCCTGCACGGGATGCTTACTTTGCTCATGGTTATATATTTTTTCGCAAAACAAAGATAACCAAAAGGGCTGATACCTCGTGAGAAGTGTCAGCCCTAATTTATTTTGTTTGAAAAAGTTTTACCAGACAATAATATTGAATTGGACTCTAAAGCCTGTATAGATTCGGCAGCAAAAAGTTTCTTATCTGATATGTCGTGGAAAGGTTTTACAGACTTCAAGCAAGAAAGTGTCACCAGTTGGACAAAACTCTTTGCAACAAATGAAGTTCAATTCACAGACAACGCCATTGACACTTTTCTCTCTTTTGTTGACCACATGTCATGTAGCGCAGATACATATGTTTCGCTTGGTGGCTCCAATGGCTGTGCCGACCAATTTACAAATTGGGAAGGAATACAAAAGGTTAGATTGGAAGCACCAACAAAGAGAAAAACGTATGAACAGTCACGATAAATCTCATATTGACGAGAAAAAAATAATCGCTTAGATATTACAGTGGTATTAAACACTCACTGTAATATCTAAACTAAGTTACCCATTTGTATGTTTTGTTACTCTGACACTAATTTCATACAACAAATACAATGGTATTGTCACCAAGATTAGAGTCATTAAATCTGGCGGAGTTATAATAGCAGCGACAATCATTATGATTATTAATGGCGCACCCGACAAACCCTGTGGGGAGGACGCACGGATGCTAACCCAAAACTGTC
>ERZ780178.556-NODE-556-length-27768-cov-69.217479_pt1 | contig 27768 bp, 18 predicted proteins | sample MGYA00511018_ERZ780178 | MGnify/ENA primary metagenome ERZ780178 (study PRJEB29588, sample SAMEA2151439) | human gut metagenome | biome: human gut; feature: human-associated habitat; material: faeces | place: Denmark | collected 2008/2010 ...
GTCATTGCCATCCTCACTATGTGGAGATGCTCACCAACCAGTTGAACAACCTGGGTTTCTATTCCAACTCTGTCATCAACAAGTTGCAGGTGAAACTCGCTGAGCGTCTGGGCAAGGCTAGCGGTTATGAGGATTATCAGTTCTTCCTCATCAACTCAGGTGCCGAGGCAAACGAGAATGCCTTGAAGCTGGCTTCTTTCACCAACGGCAGAACCCGCGTGCTTTCTATAGAGAAGGCTTTCCACGGCAGAACTTCCCTTGCCGTAGAGGTAACAAATAATCCTAAGATCATCGCTCCTATCAATGATAATGGTCACGTAACCTATCTTCCTATCAACGATTTGGAGGCTTGGGAGAAGGAACTTGCCAAGGGAGATGTATGTGCTTGTATCATCGAGGCGATTCAGGGCGTAGGTGGTTGCAACATGGTAACTCCTGAGTTTGCTCAGGGCTTGCAGGCAGCCTGCAAGAAATACGGCACTTTCCTGATTTGCGATGAAATCCAGTGCGGTTATGGCAGAAGCGGTAAGTTCTTCGCTCACCAGTGGTTGGGCATCAAGCCAGACCTCATCACCGTAGCCAAGGGTATCGGCAATGGTTTCCCTATGGGTGGCGTATTGATTTCTCCTGAGTTTACACCTGTATATGGTCAGTTGGGAACTACCTTCGGTGGCAACCACCTGGCATGTACTGCCGCTCTCGCTGTTCTCGATGTTTTCGAGAAGGAGAACCTGGTACAGAATGCGCATGAGGTTGGCGAATATCTCATCGCCCAGCTGAAGGAGTTGCAGAAGCGCAACAGCCACATCACAGAAGTTCGTGGCCGTGGTTTGATGGTAGGTGCCGTACTTGATATTCCTCACAAGGAAGTTCGCAGCAAGCTCATCCACGAGCAGCACTGCTTCACCGGTTGCGCCGGCACCAACATCCTCCGCATCCTCCCTCCATTGGTATTGACCAAGGAGAATGTGGATGACTTCATCGGAAGATTGGAAACTGTATTAAAGGAAGTATAAACCCATTGAGATAAGGATATAAAGAAAACTCAACCCATAAAAGAAATAGGAAACACTCCTATCGTGAGCAGCAAGCCCTTTGCGGTTTGCTGCTTTTTTGTAGCAGTTCCCCAAAGTGAACTGCAGCAGCTTGTCATCAAACCAAGGTAACATCAGTACTCATAAATAACTTTACAGATTTATTATGACCAAAAATATCTCTTAAGGGAAGATTTTATTTCCCTTAAGAAAAAAAATATTTTCCCTTAAGGAAAAATACAAATATCCTTAAGGGAAAATTTTCAATCTCTTCTTTCCCCATTTTAGGGGTGTTTCTTCTTGTTTTTCTCTTTCTAGAATATTATTTACATAGATAGGAGAAGAAAAAAGGTATGAGCTAAAGATGGAATAATAATAATTGTAACTACTCATGCTCATAGGGATGCTGAGTTGTTACCAGTATTCTCCACAAAACGAAGCCACAGGTTCACAAAAAACACGCAACCTCCAGCCATACTTTTGAAATATTATGCTTATCTTTGCAACAAACTTATCAGTATGGAAGAATATCTCATCATATCAAATGCCAACTTCTTGCTCAGAGTGGCTTCCGAACAGATAGCATACGTCTGTTCGGAAGGAAGCTATTGCAATCTTCGACTCACCAACGGCGATGAATACACCTTCTCGTTCAACCTTGTGGCCTTTGAGAAGAAAATAGTAGAGCAACTTGCCCAAACGGCACACTTCTTCGCTCGTGTTGGCAGAAACTACATTATTAATAGTCAACACATTTTCAGCATCAACCTCAACACTTCAGAACTAGTTTTGTACAACGAACGGTTTTGCGAGAAATTCACCCTGCACGTCAGCAAGGAACCACTCAAACAATTAAAAGCACTTTTAGACAACTCCATAAAATCGTAAAAGGTATGAAAGAAAAAAACAATCAGGAAGAAACTTATTTCCTGGGCAAAGCACAGGAAACAAGATACACAAAATCTCATATATATAAAAAGGTATTTGGGATAGCCGCTTGCGTGATAGCAATAATAGGTATAACCATCGTCCTTATGTTCAAACCGCAAAGCGTATCACAACCTCATGTGTTAAAGACGATAGCTGTTTTACCGGAAGGTGGTCAGATGCCAATCTTCAACGGCAATGGCGACATCAACGATTTTCTAAGATGGGTGATGACAAACATCCAATATCCTAAAGGATTGGAAGACAAGCCTGCGCGAGTCGTCATCAACTTCACCGTTCAAAAGGATGGAACATTGGGATTGTTTAAAGTTCTCGAAGCTCCAAAAGAAAAAGCCTACGAGCAGACTGTGATTGAACTTCTCAAGAGAAGCCCTCATTGGAAGCCTGCCCGACTCTCCGATGGCGAGGAAGTCAACATGGAGTTTACCTTGCCTGTCGTTTTCACTCCCGAAGTAAGAAAGAAATAATCAGCAAAAACGATGAAACAGTTTAGATTGATCCTTATATTATGGCTATGTATGGCAATGAATGCCAAGGCCAACGAGACTACAGCTAATTTACTTCAACAAGGAGATAGCTGTTTGAGTAGATATGATGTGTTTCATGCAACCCAATACTACCAAAAGTATTTGGAAGCAAATCCATCTCACCTGGGAGCACGCAGGAAACTGGCTTCCTGCTATCGGAAAGTAGGCAACTACACCGCCTGCATTTCTTGCCTAGACAAGATTCCATCAGATAGCATCAACCACGAAGACATGCGAATGTTCTATTATGCATATCTCAATCAGAACAACAATGACAAGGTTTCTCTCTGGGGTGAACGCATCGCATTCTTATTCCCATACGACAGTGAAATTATCGCTTCGCTTGCAGTGCATTACAATGGAGTGAACAAACCAGACAGAGCAGAAAAAGTGGCGAAGAATTACATTTCTCAATGTGATTCCACGAACTTATATGTCAACAAGGAATATGCCTATTCCCTATTCATGCAATTCAAATACGATGAGGCTATACCCTTGTATGAGAAACTGATAGCGCAAGGATTTGATAATTTCGAATCCAATTTCATCCTTGGTCTCTGTTATGAGGACCTGCCGGACAATGAAAAAGCGCTGATACATTACCAAAAAGCTGTTCAGTTCAAAAACGACAATGCCACTTGCCTTTTCCACTTGGCTTTGATAGAGAAATCCTTCTGCATGGATTCATTGTCTATGGCTCATTTCAACCAGTCGTTAGAGGTTTCCTTGCCAAAAGACAGAGCATTGCGAACCTATAAATGGCTAGCCGACTTACATTTTCAACACAACCGATATGCAGACGCTGCCCGTGACTTTGAGTTATGCACCTTATACGATGAGGAAGATAATCCTCTCAACCATTACAATGCCGCCCAAATGTTCATCGCTTCCAAGAATAAGCCGAAAGCGAAACTGCATCTCCAGATATTCTTAGCAAATGCAAACAGACTGGAAGATAAAAAAGAGGCAGCACAACTCATATCCAAAGCCAAAGAGCAACTCAAGCAATAACCATCAAACTCACATAAACACATGAAAATAAATTTTATCTTAGGTTCAGCATTATTGCTGAGCCAGCCCCTTTGCGCTCAAAACGAAGAGGCAAAAGACACGCTTACCACCCAGATGATGATGCAAAACCTGCCAGAGGTTTTCGTCAAGGCGACACGTCCTATCGTCAAGGCAGAAAGAGGACAGTTGGTTTACAACATGCCACTGCTCATAGAGAAAATGCCGGCAGACAACGCTTATGATGCCCTTACCCGAATACCAGGAGTAAACGAACTAAACGGCAACATCAATTATGCAGGAAAGGAACTGACTCTCATCATCAACGGCAAACCAACCACGCTCAATTACACACAACTGGCAGAGCGATTAAAAGCCATGCCCGCATCACAATTAGCCAAAGCCGAAGTGATGCTGGCAGCGCCAGCACGCTTACATGTTCGTGGAATGGTCATCAACCTGATTACCAAAGACTATGTAGGAAAGAACCTGCTTTCAGGACAAATACAAAGCATCTGGAGCCAAAGCAAATACGGAGAAGGGGAAGGCAAAGGCAACCTGCTGTTCCAAAAAGGAAAATTCGGACTGGATGCCATGTATTCATTTACAGATGGAACATCATACGGAGAGACAACTACCAATGCCAATCATCCCCTTCAAGGGAAACGAGTTGCGTATCATGACAAGACCTCACAGAAAACCCTTGGATTGACTCACAACTATCGCTTGGGACTGAGTTATGCATTTGCTGATAACCACCAGCTATCCCTGGCATATACAGGAAAATGGGACAGCAGTCATCCTCATCATGAAACGATGGGAACAGGCACATCCCAGCAACAGGGCAATGAACATACCTACCTGCACAATGTAGATGCCAGCTACAACCTGCCCTTTGGACTACAAATAGGCATATCCTATCTCAACTACCAAAATACCAGCCAGCAATATCTGGAAGGAACGATGCTTGACGAAGAACGTATTCTATACACAAACAGCAAGCAGGTAATAGACAAATGGCTTTTCACCGCCGATCAATCCCACTCATTGAAGAAGGGTTGGGAACTGTCGTATGGTATGAAATTCCAAAACAGCAACAACAGAAGCTACCAAGCCACGACCAACAAGGATGGAGCAGACATTCCAGATGCAACCAGCCAGGTGAATATCGAAGAAAGAATCTTGAGTTTCTATGGCGGCATAAGCAAACAGATAAACGAGCGAATCAGCTTGGCAGCCTCTGTCGAAGCAGAGCAATACCATTCTCCACAATGGAACAAATGGCATATTTATCCCACACTTAATGCATCGTGGAAAGCCAATCCTGGCAACATACTCAACTTATCCTTCAGTTCCAGCTCACAGTTTCCTAGCTATTGGTCAACTATGAGCAGCATTTACTATGCCTCTACCTATATGGAGATATGGGGTAATCCTCATCTCAAGCCTTACTCTACATACGAGACCGACTTGATGTGGACGATCAAAAGTCGCCATACATTGATGGCATTTGCAGAGTTCCAACCCAACTATTCTGTGCAGTTGCCTTATCAGACTACCGACCACCTGGCAGTCATTATGAAGGAGACCAATTTCGACTATAATCATACTATAGGCATTAGAGCATCGACGACTTTCGGTATAGGCAATTGGATGAACGGAAGTGTTTCGGCAACAGGAATCTACAGACATGACAAGAGTAACGATTTCTTTGACTTGCCCTTCAATCGCAAACATATCTCTGCCATTCTTGCCGGAAATCTATCCGCCCAGCTTAGCCGAAGCCATCACATCCATTTCATACTTAACCCATTCTATCAGTCGAAAGCCATTCAAGGACTCTATGACATCAAATCAGTCTTTCTCTTGAATGCTATGTTGAGGTGGGCTTCCGATAATGAAAAATGGAGCATTGTGGTTAAAGGCAGCAACATCTTCAACGAGGGATTCTCTACAAAATCAGTACAAGGCAATCAAGACTACCACATGAACATCAAGCAAGATTGGGCATCTGCCTCCATCTCCATCATCTATAAGATAGGCAAGTACAAGGAAAAGAGAACCAAGGACGTAGATACTTCCAGAATGGGAGTAAACTAGCAAAATTCTTAAAATATCGTCAGCAAACAAGCGTACTTTCTTAAAAAATCGTCTATAGACACGCTATTTTCAGATAAAAGTAGTATCTTTGCACCGTAATTGCATTTTAACTATAAGACGACAATGAAAATAACAATTATCGGAGCAGGTGCTATGGGCGGTGCTATGGCTGAAGGACTCTTGCAGAGCGAGAAGTTCACTCCATCAGATATTACGGTATCAGACCATAACCAACCAGTATTGGATCACTTCGCAAGCGAAGGAGCCAGCGTAACTCTCGACAACCAGTTGGCTTGCCATGGCGCAGACATCGTATGCGTGGTAGTAAAGCCATGGTGCGTGGAGAAGACATTGAAGGGTATCAAGGATGCACTCAACTACAAGAGTCAGAAACTCGTAGTCGTTGCAGCCGGTGTGCCTTCAGCCAACATCAAGGAGTGGTTAGATAAGGATGGTATCACCCCAACCTTCTTCCTCGTGATGCCGAACATCGCCATCGCCTACAAGCAGTCGATGACCTTCATCACTCCTGTAGATGCATCTGCTACAGAAATCCAGCAGATTACAGAAATCTTCGATGAATTGGGCGAAAGCCTCATCATGGAAGAACGCCTCTTCCCTGCTGCCACAGCTATGTCGTGTGCCATTGCTTACGCTATGCGCTATGTAAGAGCCAATGTGGAAGGCGGCGTAGAGATGGGATTCAAGGCTAAGGATGCCCAAAAGATTGTACTCCAAACCGTAAAAGGTGCCGTAGAGCTACTTCAAGAAACAGGCGAGCATCCAGAGGCTGCCATCGACAAAGTGACCACTCCTGGCGGCTGCACCATCAAGGGCCTCAACACCATGGAACAGGGCGGCTTTACCAGCGCAGTGATCAATGGTTTGCTGGCAGGAAAAAGATAAAACAACCAATAAAATATTCGATTATGGACGAAGCTATCAAGCAAATCGGTGAAAGACTGAAAGGTCTCCGTGAGGTTCTCAACATTCCAGCTGAGGAAGTGGCAGAACTTTGCGAAATCAGTCTTGACCACTATCTCAAGATTGAGTCGGGAGAAGCCGACCCATCCGTGTATCGACTTTCAAAGATTTCAAAGCGATACGGCATCGACCTCGACGTATTACTCTTCGGCGAGGAACCTCGCATGAAGGGATACTACGTAACCCGCAAGGGACAGGGACCGGAGATAGACCGCAACAACCAGTATAAATACCAGAGCCTTGCCGTAGGATTCAAGGATAGAAAGGTGAATCCGTTCATGGTACAGGTGGATCCGTTGCCAGGCGACAAGAAGCCAAACAAGAACGGACACGACGGACAGGAATATGATTATGTGATAGAGGGACAGCTGGAAGTAACCATCGAAGAGAAGGTAATGGTGCTGAACCCAGGCGACAGCATCTACTTCGACAGCAAGAAGTCACACTGTTTCCGCTCACTCAACAATGAGCCTGCCAAGTTCCTTTGTATAATTATCTAGGAGAGTTATTATGATCGAGAGATTTCTAAAACAGACAAAATTTACTTCAGAGCAAGACTTCAAGGAGCATCTGGAGTTTATCATACCAGAAGATTTCAACTTCGCCTACGACGTGATGGACGAATGGGCAAAGATCAAACCAGACCACGTAGCGCTGCTTTGGGCAAGCGAACGAGGTGAGGAAATCCGTTTTACATACAAGGACCTGAAGGAGCAAAGCGACAAGGCTGCTGCTTACTTCCAGAGTCTCGGCATCGGTCACGATGATAAGGTGATGCTGATTCTGAAGCGTCACTATCAGTGGTGGCTTGCCATGCTCGGTCTCCACAAGTTGGGTGCCGTAGCCATCCCTGCCACCCACATGCTTACCAAGCACGACATCGTTTACCGCAACAATGCAGCAAGCGTAAAGGCGATTATCTGCTGCGGCGATGATTACGTGGTGGAGCAAATTAAAGAGGCAATGCCAGAGAGTCCTTCTGTAAAGACTTTGATCAGTATCGGTCCGGATATCCCAGAAGGTTTCCACGACTGGATGAAGGAATGGAACGAATGTGCTCCTTTCGTTCGCCCGGAACATGTAAACTCTAATGAGGATACCCTGCTGATGTACTTCACATCTGGAACCACTGGCGAGCCAAAGATGGTAGCACACGATCACCTCTATGCCCTCGGTCATCTGACCACGGGTGTATATTGGCATAATCTACACGAGAACTCCATCCATCTTACCGTAGCCGATACCGGTTGGGGCAAGGCTGTATGGGGCAAGCTCTACGGACAATGGTTTGCCGGAGCCACCGTCTTCGTCTTCGATCACGAGAAGTTTACGGCTGATAAGATCATGCGCCAGATTGAGAAGTATCACATCACCTCTTTCTGCGCCCCTCCTACCATCTATCGCTTCATGATTCAGGAAGATTTCTCTAAGTATGACCTCAGTAGTCTTGAATACTGCACCACAGCGGGTGAGGCAATGAACCCATCTGTGGCAGAAACCTTCCAGAAGCTGACTGGTGTTCAGATTTACGAGGGCTTCGGACAGACCGAGACTACGATGACACTCGGAACCTTCCCTTGGATCAAGCCAAAGCCAGGAAGCATGGGCAAGCCAAATCCACAATATGATGTTCACATCCTTCGCCCAGACATGACGGAATGCGAGGATGGCGAAAAGGGCGAGATTTGCATCCGCATCGGTGACCATAAGCCTATCGGTCTCTTCAAATATTACTATCGTGACGAGAAGCAGACCAAATCGGTTTGGCACGACGGTTACTATCACACGGGCGATATGGCTTGGCGTGATGAGGAAGGCTACTTCTGGTTTGAGGGAAGAATCGACGACGTAATCAAGAGTTCGGGTTACCGCATCGGTCCTTTCGAGGTAGAGAATGCCCTGATGACTCACCCTGCCGTAGTAGAGTGCGCCATCACCGGTGTGCCAGACCCAATCCGCGGCATGGTAGTCAAGGCAACCGTCGTACTGAAGGATGAATACAAGAGTATGGCAGGTCCAGACCTCATCAAGAAGCTGCAGGATCATGTAAAGCATGAGACTGCCCCTTACAAATATCCTCGCATCATCGAATTCGTAGATGAATTGCCAAAGACCATCTCGGGCAAGATTCGAAGAGTAGAGATTCGAGAAAAAGACAATAAAAAGAAATAATGATTGAAGGGGCAAGGAATTTGAAACAACAGATTCCTTGCTCCAACTAAATATCGGCATAAAATGGGAAAAAGAATCGTAGTAAAGGTGGGCAGCAACGTGCTGACCCGAGAAGACGGGAAACTGGATGTAACGAGAATGTCGGCAATTGTGGATCAGATTGTCTGGCTCAGAAAACACGACTATGAGGTGATTCTGGTTTCTTCTGGAGCCGTGGCTGCCGGAAGAGCCGAACTGCATGTTGACCATCATTTGGACAACGTGGAGCAACGCCAGCTGTTCTCTGCCATCGGACAGGTGAAACTCGTTGGTCTCTATTACAATCTTTTCCGTGAATATAAGATTAAGATTGGTCAGGTTTTGACCATGAAGGAGAATTTCGGTGCCGAAGAGCAGTATAAGAACCAGGAAGCCTGCATGCAGGTGATGCTGGAAAACAACGTTCTCCCTATCGTCAACGAGAACGATACCGTATGCATTACCGAGCTGATGTTTACGGATAACGATGAGTTGTCAGGCTTGATTGCCAAGATGATGAATGCCGACACCTTGATTCTATTAAGTAATGTGGATGGCATTTACAATGGCGACCCAAGCGAACCTACCACCCGCATCATCCCATCGGTTTATTACGACCGCGACATCAGTGAGTACATCCTTGCCAGCAAGAGCAGTCACGGCAGAGGCGGTATGACTTCTAAAGTAAAGACCGCCCACGATGTAGCCAATGCCGGCATCAAGGTAATCATCGCCAACGGCAACACGCCAAACATTCTCATCAATCTGAAGGAGCATCCGATGGAGACCCTTCATACTGAGTTTGTGGCAAGACCTAAAGAGAAGTAGAATTTTGTATAAAAATAAACGTTATCGCCATTACATAATTTGTGTTCAACAACTATGTAATGGCGTTTTTCTGTCTTATATACAGCAATTTCAATATAGATATGGTGTGATTTCCAGTTGGATAAAGTTAAAAAATGCAATATCAATTGGAGGTTCACATGATTTTACCGATAATCACGAGAAAAAACTAATACTCACTACAAAACCCCAGGTTTTCCGTATCTTTGCAGCGTGAAAGTAATTAATGTATAATCTTATAAAAAAAACGACACGCTATGAAGAAAGTGAACAAGATGAATTTTCTTTTAGAAGAAACAAGCAAGTGGCTATTATCATTAGGACTCATTATCTCAATGGGAGCCTGCAGTGACAACGATTCAGACGAGAATGTGCCTAATCCAGGACATACTCCACTGACAGATGTTCAAGTAGCGCCACGCAATCCTTACCTGGCATCCGAACATTATAGTATCACGCATTTCAATTCAGCGCAGACCGACGCTTTCCCTTATGCAGTGAAGGATGGTATATTCACCGTGAATCCGGAGAATTGTGCTTCTACCTGGAGCGGACCTGTCAACCTGATGACACTCTCCTCTACCTCACCTGATTACATGTGGGGTATGAGCAGCGACCGCGTATCCTATATCAACGTAAAAGACGGAAAGTTTGAGCGCATTGCCGAAGCGGAACTTCCAGACATCAAGAAGCATACCAAGGAAGAGTTAGAAAAACTGACTGCCGACTATTCATCACTGAATGACTTGACCCAAGCGGCAACAGACATCCTGGGACAGATGCCACAGATGTCGATGGCGAACGGATGCTACGTTTTGTGCGACAAGGACAATTATGTATATATCAATGCTGGAAGAAAGCTGTCTCGATATCGTCTCAAGAACGCCTCCAAGCCTGAGGAAGGAATCATGTTGGACAACACGATAAACCTGGCTTCCAACATAGCCAATTCACGCACCCTTGTTGGAGTATCCATGACATATGATGGTCATCTGATTGTTGCGGCTCAACGTTGCCTGTTGATGCTAGACCGTGGCTTGACAACCATTGAGGATACCTATACCCTGCCTACAGACCAGATATTGACCAATTCCGTCTCAGTGGATGAAAACTCTGTCTATGTGGCGAGCAACAGCACCGAGCCTAACGGCAAGGGATTGATGCAGCGCATTATCTGCAAGAATGGCAAGTTCTCTACAGATGTTTCCGAAGGTGCTTGGCAAGCTTCTTATGATGGAGGTCCTGCTGCTCCTTGCATTAAATTGGGCTATGGTACTGGCTCCACTCCTACCTTGATGGGATTTGGTAGCGACGAAGACAAACTCGTTGTCATCACCGATGGCAGCAAACGCATGAAGTTAGCAGCATTCTGGCGAGACGAGATTCCTACAGATGCCAAGGTCATTGAAGAAGGCAACCCTAGATTGGCGGGAGTGTTTGAAGTATCATGCGGACTTCCTGTCTCTACTGAGTGGGTGCAGTCAGAACAGTCGGTAGTAGTAGGCGGCTATGAGGCTTTCGTTGTAAACAACATCAAGGAAACTGCCGAAAAAGCTACAGACAAGATTATCGGTGTATTGGCGATTGGTCCTCTCTTGGAAGGTCCAAAAGGCGTGGAGTGTGTACGTTGGAATGTAAAGGACAACAAATGGGAGGCTCTTTGGAGTCGCTCTGACATAAGTTCTATAAGTATGATTCCTGCTGTTAGCACAGCTTCTGACATGGTCTTCGTTAATGGTTGGTACGATAATGCAGGTTGGGAGATTACAGGTTTGGATTGGGCAACAGGCAAGACACGCCACCAAGTGAATCTGGGTAAGAGTAATCGTGGCAATGGCGCATATGCCATCTTGCAGTACTTCCCGAATGGTGACTTATTGTTCAATTCGGTGGCAGGACCTTTCCGTGCCCCATTAAAGTAAATATGACGATGAATAAAATCTGGAATTTAAGTTTATTGTGCCTGGGCGCATTGGTATTGATCGTCCAGACAGCTTGCAGCGATAATGACAGCGATTCCCGAGAAGTTCCACAAGTCGTTCCAACAGCTCAGTGGAGCCAGACGATGGCAGGAAATGGTGAGACATTGGGAGCTTATCCCGATCTCTACAGCAACTATTGGGAATTTACTTATCGCCAGGATGAGAACTCTGATAAAATTATCTGCATCAAGGGACAATACCCTTACTGCAGATACATGAGTTTCTCATTCTACAATGACGAGACAGGAGATGTCATCGGCGGTTTGGACGATATCAACATTCATGCAGATGCTGGTTCTACCAATCCATTCAAAAAGACTATATCGGGCAAAAACTACTATACCCTCTATGTGGTATCTGACGATGTTAGTCAAAAAGTACTGGACAAGTTGAAAGGCGCCAATATCTGCAAGGTAGATTCCAAAGTCAAGAAGGTGATGATATGTCATCGCCAATACCTTGGTACAAAGGAAGATGGCAAGACCGATGACGAGTTTGGTGGAGTATCATTGCCTGAAATCACGGCATTGGACACAGAAAACTTCAAGAATGTAGTTCCACCTGCACATGTGGAATCGAATGTCTATAAGATTACATCGAAAGTTTTCTCACAGAAGTCGGATGAGAACAACCAAGTGCCATTTTTCCTGGCACCAGTGAGCAGGTATTACCCGAACAATTCCACCTCTTATCTCTATGCTCGCACCCATCTGCAGAAGGATTCCATCTTGGCGTTCTCCTTCTATCCTGTTACTGCACCGACCAAGCCTGAGGAATACGCTACAGCTGATGCCCGATATTGGTCCATCTGTCTAGGTTCTGCATCCGATACCCGTTCATATTATTCAATATGTGACCGTGATGCAAGATACGAGCCTGGCAAGAAAGCCATGTTCTTCATCTGCCTGAAAAACAACCCTAAGTTGAAGGAGATTGAGGAAAAGGTGAGAAAGCTCAATGAGGAACAAGGTGGTTTCGTGAACCTCATGGTATGGGACAGCGAGAAGAAAAACATAGACGGAAAGCCTATTGGCGAATATATCGCATTGATGTATCGCAACATCCTGCCTAATCCAGACTGCCTTTATTCTATGGTGAAGATGACACCTACGGCATATAAGGACGAAAAGGGTGAACCTATCGACCATGTCACCGACCCAGAAAATCAGTTGGCGCATCTAGCATTGGGGAGATATGGTCCTATAGGCACAAAAATCAGCACCCAGTTATTCCTGGAAGCCCGCATTGATGTCGTACACATGTAATAAACATGATTTACGTCAGGCAGGCAGCACTGCTAGTTTAATTTTTGTAAAAATAGTGACTGTGATTTGCCCATCTTGATAAAAAGCATTACTTTTGCAAAAAAGTATCAAGAATGGGAATATCTATCGAATTTGCAAGCCCAGACATATTTTATGCCTTGGCTTGCTTTACTTATATAATAGTAGGCATAACATGTGGCATCATCAGATGGTGCCACATGTGCCATCCTTACGACAAACAGGCAGACTTCTTTTATCCTGCTCGCCGGCAAGTGACCTTTTATTTTGCGGCAACTGTCTTGCAGTTCCCATATATATTATGCCCACATGACGCTGACTTGTGGTTTTACGTCCGCTCGTTTGGCATCATCTATTACCCGATGTGTGCAGCCATGATGTTCCATCGTTACTTCCGCCCGGGACATGGTAATCGTAATTGGCTGTCGCGTTTCAAGTTTTCCATATCTATTGGTTTACTCGTCGTGCTAATGCTCCTATCTCTGTTCCATACCGATGACACATTCTCAAGAAATCAGTTGGTATGGGAATGTGTTATGGGTGGCATAAGCCTTCTGCTCACCATGGATTTTGTAATCGAAGGTCGATGGCTCAATCATCAGATAGACAATTACCACACACAGAATTACTCCAATGACAGCAATTTTCCGTATGCTTTTGCCAAGAAGGTGATTTATCAACCCCTGGGATGTTTCTTGTTGATGTGGATAGTTTTTCTTACAGACAGCAGAATGGTAAAAATGATTGTTGACCTACTGCTTGCAGCCTGGATGCTGCTTATCCTATGTATGATATTGCATCCCAACCGCATGATACATTCTGCAGAAGTAAAAGAGAAAATGGAAAAGTTGGAAGCGGAAAGTCTTCAACTGGTACAAAAAGAATCCGAAGAAACTGAAAATCAGGTCATCGCAGAGGACATGGTTGAGGGTGAAAAAGGAACATCAGTGAAAACTGAAAGACAAATTCAGCCAGAGGAGTGGGATACCGTGAGACAAGAAGTGCTTACCATCGTGAGTCGGCGGTATCTGGAACCCAGCCTGAAACGAGTGGAAGTAATAGGCGATGTAAGAAAATCCACACACAGCTTGGCGGGCAAGTTTATCACAGAAATAGGATTCTACCAATTGGTAAATGCCTTCCGCATCCGCCATTACGAGCAACTGATACAAGATGCGCCTGCAGCTATGAGCCAAGAAATGGCCGCCGAGAAATGTGGCTTCAAGAATCGCTGGCACTCTCCAATGCCCGCAAGCGAATGAAAGATTTCGACTATTCGCTTATCGAGAAATATCTATAAGTAGGATAAGATATTACATTGTTCCCCTCAAAATGGCAGAAAGTTTAATCCGTAGGTAAACTTTCTGCCATTTTCTTTTGCTCATTCAAGAAATAGTCGTATCTTTGCCATTACAACAAAGTTGTAACACCAAATCGCCAACGGCAATACGCCAAACATTCTCATCAATCCGAAGGAGCATCCGATGGAGACCCTTCATACCGAGTTTGTGGCAAGACCGCTAAACAAGTAAAATTATTAGGGATAAGAAATACAGAAACCTAAAAAAGCAGCAAGCCTATTATAGACTTTGCTGCTTTTCGTTTTCATTATGAATAGTTGATACGTTATTCCAATACCAATACGTGGCTGATTCCATCTGTCTGGCTGAATACATTCAAACCAACTTTCATCAGATAGTCACCGCTGTACTGCTTGCCATTGCACTCCAAATCAGATACCTTACCAGGCATCAGATTAGTCTCCTTTACGGTATAAACCTTACCGGCATCCAATCCCTGCATCTTCACATTCATCAGAGGCTCCTTGTAGCGTGGATGCAAGTCGTAAGCAAAGAGAACGGCACGCTGCTTGTCCTTACTTACATAGTTAATGGCACAATGGTTGCCTTCGTATGGAGAAACCAGACGATACTGGTCACCCTCAAGAATCATCGGCTTCATGCTATCGTAGTTCTTAACAGCATTCTGCACAAACTTGTAGTCATCACCAGAAAGCGACTTGAGGTCGATATCAAAACCCAACTTACATGAACTGCAAACATCTGTGCGGAACTTCACACTGGTATTCTTGTTCCAGTTAGTTACATGCGAACCCATGGTCTTGGCTGGGAAGAACTTCGACAAGCTCCACTGGATGTAGAGGCGCTCGTATGGATCCGTATCGTCTGAACACCAGAACTCAGTGAAATACTTCAGCATCTCGTAATCCATTCTGCCGCCACCACCTGAGCAAAGCATCATCGGCAACTTAGGATACTTCTTATGAATACGGGTAAGCACCTTGTAGATACCACGCACATGATCGATATAGAAATTACCCTGATTCTCTTTATGATATGGAGAATAGATGTTGGTAATCACACTGTTGCAGTCCCACTTGAAGTAAGCCACATCCGGATTCTCCGTCATAATACGATCCACGATGCCGAACACATAATCCTGTACCTTAGGATTACTGATATCAAGTACCAGCTGGTTGCGGTAATAATAGGTATCACGCTTTGGCTGCATAATCACCCAGTCGGGATGCTTCTCAAAGAGTTCGCTCTTAGGATTCACCATCTCTGGCTCAATCCAAATACCAAACTTTACACCAGCCTTCTTGGCATCTCTTACCAATCCAGGTATTCCATCAGGCAGCTTGCTCTTGGTAGCCTCCCAGTCGCCGAGACCTGCATGGTCGTCCTTGCGAGGATACTTGTTAGCAAACCAACCATCATCAAGCAAGAACATATCTACACCCAGATCCTTGGCATCCTTCATCAACTCAGCAAGACTCTGCTGGTTGAAGTCGAAGCCAGTATTCTCCCAGTTGTTCAAGAGCGTAAGGCGATCTTCCATACCCATGTTTACCTGATACTGGCGAGCCCAATTATGCAAATTACGGGAAGCCTCACCGATACCATTATCACTCATGGCAAAGATAAACTCAGGGGTAGTGAACGTCTCACCAGCCTTCAGCTTATAGTTAGAGGCGTATGGATTGATGGCAGGAATAACACGAAGGGCTCCCACGTTATCTACCTCGAAGGTAAAACGGAAGTTGCCAGGCCATCCGATGGTTCCAAGCATCACCTTGCCCTCATTCTCCTTGGCTGGCTCATCGAATCCCAGTTCAAAGAACGGCTCCTCATGCATGGCTGCACGGGTACCCAATTTGGTATCAACAATTTTCTTACCAGCAGTCAACTGGCAAGTCTCAGGCTGTCCTTCCTTAGCCCAGTCGCTATGATAACTGGTAACGAAATACTTGTTTGCCTTGAAATAAAGCATTGTAGAGCTATATCTCCAAAGCGTAACCGGAGCTTTCTCCTTATGAGAAATTTCGCACCATGCCTTGATGACGTTCTCCTTAGGGTAAGCTGCATAGTGGAGCTTTACGGTCAGCGGATACACCTTGTCCTTAAGAGTGATGATGGTCTCAACACCTCCACTGATAGACTTTTCTTCAGAAGACTGGTAATACAAATAGGTGGTCATGTTACCATCTGCATGGGTCACTGCCACTGCCGGCTCGAAGAAATCTTCAGCACCAGAGGTTGCATAAGCCTCATGACCTCGCTGGCAGACGGAACCATCAGAGGCAGCATATACATCCCACTTCAGATGATTGTAATCTGAAGGATTCTTCAACTTGTCCCCCAGATACACTTGGTAGAGGCGACCCTTAGGAGAAACCTGCATCACGAGGTCGGTCTTGTCTGTTGACACTCTGATGGTCTTTTGAGCAGATGCCATGATAGATGTCATGCACATCGCTGCGATAATCATAAATACCTTTTTCATCGTTCTTTGGTTTTTACGTGATTGCTTTGTTATAATTAAACGCTATATTTCTTTCGTTATTATCTTAGAATTTGATTCCTGCAGAGAATTCTACCGTAAACGGACGGAGATAGCTACCACTCATGTACTTGCCTTCATATTTTCCGGCTTTCTGCTTGGTAATCAGTTCAGAGCCACTAATGGTACCCTTGGCACCCTTCTCGTTGAAGATATTGATGACACTCACGCCAAGGCTCAGCTTCTTGTTCACATTCCAGTTGATTCCGCCGAAAGTCTCCCAGTGACCATTGAAATAGAGTGCCTCCTGAAGGTTGGCATAGGTCTTACCGAAGTAACGGAAGCTCAACCAGGCATTCAGATTCTTGGTGATGTCATACTTAGGATCCAACTCGATAAGAACCTGAGGAATCTCCTTGACAATCATGTTATTGGCATTCACACCCATAGACTGACCATCACTGAACGTTACGCTCGCATTATAGTTCTTATACACCGGCTTCTGATAAGTGAAGAGTGCATGCATGTGGAAGTTCTTGAACGGATTGATTTCTGCCGAGGTTGTCCAACCCAAAGTCTGGATATTATAGATGAGCAACACGGTCTTGCCCTCTGTAGTGCCAGGCTTGGTAAGATTCTGCTGGTCGATATTGTTCGACTTTGAAATGTAGGTCACCATTGAAGAAAGGTCAATCCAATCATTCTTGTAGAAAATACCACCACGAATCAGTGGGATGGTTACTCGCTTATACTGCTCCTCGGTAGGACCTGTTCCTGCATACTCGCTGATGCGTGGGAAACGGGTGGCGATGGTAGCATCGGCTGTCAGACCAAACTGGCGGGTAAGGTTATACGTCAACTGCAAGGTGGCTGCATAATTCAATTTATCCTTGGTTACGTTCTTTGCTTCGATGCTGTGCTCGGTAGCAACAACAGAACCATCAGCAGCAGTGGCGTATGTATTATAGCTACCCATGTGGAATCCAGAGAAACGTGGAGTAGAAATCTGCTCGGCAGACATGCGGTAGTACTCCAATCTACCACCATAGAACACCTTGAACTTAGGACTTACCTTCCATTCGTCGGTAAAGTAGAGTGCCAACTTGTTCTCTGATCCCTTGGTATATTCTGGACTCAACTCATTATAACCGAAAGTCTCAGAACGACGGGCTGTCTGTGTAGGATCAAGCGGATTGACATACATCTGGCTCAATGTGCGTGGATAAGCTTCTACGGTGCCTGCCCACTGGAACGAAGAGGAATAGTAATTGAGATGGTAATACCACTCGTTCAAACCAATCATTAACTTATGGTTGTTCAACTGCTTGGAGATTTCGGTAGTCAAAAGCGCATTGCTCACCTTACCAACATGCAACCAGGTGCGACGGCCTTCTATATAGCCACTGTAGGCAGACCCATCAGAAAGCTGATAGCCATCAGCCTCGCTCACCTGAGAGATGGTACTTCCTCCGTAATCCACAAAATTGGCACGTGGAGCATTCATATACTTGGCGTTGAATTTCCACAACCATCCATTATCAAACTGATACTGGCTGATGAGGGCAATTTCGTTGGCATGATTCTCACTGCCATCGCTCATATTCCATGTCTCCATCTTTCCTGACTTTGTATTCAAGTATTGGAAAGAACCTTGACGCTGCACGTATGAGTCCATACCCGGGTCAAAGCCATCAATCTTCTTGATACTGCCGTCGCCTGAATAGATAAATGGTGCGGCATTAGCAAAATTGCCAGGGTTCTTGCTGTTGGAATACTTATATAATAAGGAGATACGTCCCTTTCCATCATTCAAGATGCGAGTGATGCCGAAATGATAAAGTTGGGTACGGTCGGCATAATCGGTAAAGCGAAGCTTGAAACTACCTGGATCGAAATTCTGATACATACTGGCAGTATAAAGCCAATTGTCACCGATTCCACCAGACAGGTTGAGATCTACATTCTGCATACCAAAATGGTTTGCCTTATAGTTGAGCTTGCCCTTGAACTCTTTCTGTCCCAACTCACTGAAAGAAGAAACTGCGTACGCAATATTACCAGTAGCAATGGCAGACTCAGATGGAGTCATCAAGTCGGTACCTTTCAGTGAGGCATCGCTTCGCCAATGGGCAGAGAGTTTGTGTACGGAAGAAGAGTAAACGGCAGGAAGACCGTTCTCATATACGGTTACATCCTCGCTTGGCAATCCTATCTGGATTTCACGAGGCTTGTTGGCATCAGATGCGTTGAGCATCACATTACGCTCTTCCTTTTTCTCCTTGTTTTCAGATTCGTCGGAAGGAAGTGCATACACTTGGCTTGCAGCAGACATCGCTACCAAAGCCATAGAAAATGTACGGATTCTTAAGTTCATAATCTTACAGTTGTTTATTCTTATTTTGACATGATTTCACTTGCCACCGAATGCGATTCGATTGCGGTTGCAAAGTTAAGGAGATTTTTCAGACATTGGCATCGTGTGTAGGTTACGAGTAGATAAATGACAGGTTTATTAAGTTCATAACCTATTAATAATCAAGCTACCAAAGATATTAATACTTTTTAATAGAGTAGATGATAAAAAGAGGAACAAAAGTAGTATCTTTGCAGAAAAATACAACACTAAGGCTTTCTTATAGCCTACCTGATAGTAACAATAACAATTAAAAGGATAGTTATGAAAGTAGTATTGTGGTTCTTAATGATGTTGATGCCATTGCTGGCAAGTGCTTCTTCCGTAAACGAGGAACAGCTGTTCCATCGTTTAGACAGTTACATCGCTCAGCGAAGCAAGTTTACCCAAAGAAAAGAAGCGAAACTGCTAAGACTCAAAAAGCAACTACACATGACTTCCGACAAGCACAGCCAGCTTAGTCTCTATAACCAAATCTACAGGGAGTATTATACCTACCGTTACGACTCTGCCATGACATACGCCAAGAAGGGCTACCAGCTGGCTGTACAACTTCAGGATGATTATTTCGTCAACCTGAATAAAATCAATCGTGCGGCAGTGCTATCGACGGGTGGTTTCTACAGCCAGGCAGAAGACTTAATGCTCACAATGGATGTGGAGAAAATGTCACCTAAGTTATTGCAATACTATTATTATACCTTGACTTGGGTATATAGCTACTGGGAAACATTCTGCAACAAGTCGGAGTTTCAAGAAGGATTAGCAGCCAAGAAACGTTTTTATTTAGGCAAGACTCTTGAGCATATCGGCAACAAGGAATCCGCTCTTTATTACTATCTTTCAGGAGAGTTTGAATATCTAAAGCAGCGTACAAGCAAAAAGATGCTTCAGTTCTACATGAAGGCGCTTTCAGCCAGTCCCCTGAACAGCCGTGTATATGCCTCATCGGCTTATTGCATAGCCCGCTATTATTATGATACCGACCAAAAGGATTTATATGAAAAATATATTGTAGAAGCAGCCATCTCAGACCAGATATGTCCCCTGAAGGAGAATCTTGCCCTTCAGGAACTTTCCACCTATCTATATAATAAGGATGCCTCCTATGCAAAGAGGGTTGCCAAATACATCTATTGCTCCATGGAGGATGCCCAATTCTACAACAACCGTCTCCGCATGGTTGAGATTTCCCGCATACTTCCCCTTATCACAGAAACGAACCATCAAGCAGAAGTACGCAAGAACCGCATCGTAACAGCATTCCTCGTCATCGTGAGTATCCTGTCGCTAGGATTCCTTGCCATGGCTTTCTTTGCATTCAAGATGAACAAGCGTCTGGCCAAGAGCCGTAGGGAGATAAAAAGCCAAAATACACTCTTGGACGAACTGAACCAGAAGCTGCTCAACACCAATAAGCGAAGAGAGACCTATATGCATTTATTCCTGGACATCAGTGCCGTATATATCAAGAAACTGGATGATTATCGCAAATTGGTAAGCCGCAAAATCAAGGCAAAACAAACTGCCGATCTTCTGACAGCCATCAGCAGCTACAAGCTGGCAGAAGAAGAGGCTGCCAACTTCTATATTCGCTTCGACAAGGCATTCATTGACTTATATCCGAATTTCGTGGAAGAGTTCAACCAACTGCTGTTGCCAGAAAAGCAGATTGTTCTCCCTGCCCCAAACAGTCTCACCAAGGAACTGCGTATCTATGCACTGATGCGACTAGGAATTACAGATGGGCAGGAACTGGCCACCCTTCTGTTCTATTCTACGCAAACCATCTATAATTACAAGACAGCCATCAGAAAGCGAGCCAAAGACCTCACCACTTTTGATGCAGCCATCAACCGACTATGCAATGTGATAGACTAATCAGAGCAAATGCTTGGTAAGACCAAAAGCATATTAATTTGCAAACTGCACGCAGACAGGTTTTCCAACCTTTATATCCTGCTTCGTATCAACCATCATTCCAGTTTTCTTATTGATTTTGAAAACTTGAATCACATGACTGTCACGGCACGCCACAAGCATGAACTGTCCGTTAGGCGTGATGGCGAAGTTGCGAGGATGGGCAGCTGTGGGTTGGAAGCCTATCTTTGTGAGCAGACCCGATTTCTTATCTACGGCAAATACCGAGATGCCCTCATCGGTTAACCGATGGGATGCATAGAGAAAGTGACCGTCAGGAGACAGATGAATATCAGCACTTCCAAGCGTACGGGTCTTCGAAGCCTGTATGCGCTGCAACTCCAGCAATGTACCCTTGTTATATCCCAATACGGTTACCGTGCCATCCAGTTCGCCTATCAGGTAAGCCACATTGCCTTTTGAGTTGAATACAAGATGGCGTGGTCCCGTTCCTTTAGGAGCCTGATAGGCAAGAACAGGATTAGATAAAAATTCCTTGCCATCATTTACCTGGAAGCGCCAGATACAGTCGTTCCCCAAATCATTGGCAAGCATATATTGATGATCAGGAGTCATCTGGCAGCAATGGATATGCGATACCATGCCGCTCCCCTCTCGATGCATATCGAAATATTGCGATTCTGGCGCCACACTTCCATCTTCCTTGATTGGGAATACGGAAATATCACCCCCATTATAATTGGAAGTCACCACATACCCACCATACAGCATCACATTGCATGGTGCCGCACCCGGCATCTTGTTTTCCGGTCGAGTAGCCTTCGTTCCGCACTTCTGATACCCAAGCGGAGCCATCTCTCCCTTCGTCCTATTGAGAATGAAAGCCCCGAGTCCTTGTCGCCCATCATCATATTCACTCACGGCATAAACCCGATTTGCATCATGATTCATCATGAGAAACGAAGGGTTGCCTGCCTTCACATCGCCCACCAATTGCGATTTCCCTGTACGTTGGTTGAAACGATAAACATACATTCCGTCAGAAGTACTCTGGTCGGTATAGGTACCTACTACCATTGTAAGTTCATCACTCGCCGCTGCCGGCATCCCCACAGCCATTGTCAAGGACAAGCCTGCCAATATCGTCTTTATATTGCCCATAATTGCTATATTTATTATCAAGTCAATAGTATATATAATGTTTAGAGGGGCAAAAATACAAAAAGAAAAGGAAACGGGCAAATGAAATGGCAGAAAATTGAGAATAATCCTCAACTTTCTGCCATTTTCTTTTGCTCATTCAAGAAATAGTTGTACCTTTGCCATTACATAAAAGTTGTAACACTAAAGATGTAATGGCGTATGAAACTAAGTAACAAGAAATTAGCAAATCCTTTCATCTACCAAGGTTATGAAAGTCCCGAGTATTTCTGCGACAGAGAGGTGGTAACAAAGACCTTGATGTTGCACTAAAGAATGGAAGGAACAAGAGCTAAAATCAGTAGCATTATGAAACAACCCCGCAAGAAATATAACGATGAAGACAACATGCTCGTCAACGACTTGCATTCCATCGTCAGCAAGGCTCGCAGCAAAGCATTTGCTGCCGTCAATTATTCTCTGGTGGAAAGAAACTGGAGAATAGGACAACGTATTGTGGAACAGGAACAGAACGGAGCATCACGTGCTGAATACGGAAAGCATATAATAGAAATCGCTTCGGCTGCTCTTACAGAGGAATTCGGGAAGGGATTCTCCAAGACTAACATAAAGAGTTACAGACGTTTCTATAACTTTTTTCCGGATTTAGGAATTGGGCAGGCACTGCCTGCCCAATTGGAAAAACAAAAACAGCAGGCAGTGCCTGCTATATTTACCGCACTTGTAAAAGAGGAGTATCAAACTCACTTTACAAATTTGAATATCCTTCCTTGGACCCACTACGAGCGTCTCATCCGTGTAGAAGATAAACAAGCTCGTGAATGGTATGCAAAGGAAGCGTTCAACGAAGGTTGGAGTTACCGAACCCTCAACCGCAATATCAACACCTTATATTATGAACGTCTTCTTATGTCAAAGAAGAAGCGACCTGTCGTTAACGAGATGCAAGACAAGACAAAGGCTTATCAACAAGACAAACTCGAATACATCAAATCACCAGTTGTCTTGGAATTCCTTGGATTACCGGTAGACACCTCCCTTGCAGAATCAAAACTGGAAACTGCCATCATCAACAACCTAGAGAAATTCTTGATGGAAATGGGAAAGGGATATGCGCTTGTGGCTCGCCAGCAACATATCCGAACCGAGGAAAACGACTACTACATCGATTTGGTGTTTTACAATTACCTCATCAAATCATTTATTTTGGTCGATTTGAAGGTAAATCGCATCACCTACCAGGATGTAGGACAGATGGATATGTATCTTCAGATGTACGACAAGATGAAAAAAGGACCTGACGACAACCCTACCATCGGCATCATCCTTTGTACCGAAACAGATTCGGATGTGGCACGATACTCTACCCTCGCAAAAAACGACCAGATGTTCGCTGCAAAATACAAGCTTTACCTGCCAGACAAGGAAGACTTGAGAAGAGAAATCGAACGACAGAAGGAACTGTATCTAATGGCTCATCCTGAAGAAAACGATAAAGAGTAATTCTTCTGGCAGTATCAGAATAATTAGAAGGAACCATTACAAAAAGGTCAGACGCTGTCTGACCTTTTTGTATCTCATTTTCGTATAACTATCCATTTATCTATAAAATCATCACTTTTTCTTGCATAAAGTTTGCAATTTCCAATATTTATGCTTACCTTTGCCGTTGTTAAGAGGAAACTCATAACACATTACCAAATATCTTATCATCAAATAAGAAAGGAAATAGCAAATGGAACTGAAAGAGACATTCCAAAGAGTGAAGGCAGCTAGCAAGACTTTGGGCTTGCTCAGCGACGAACAACGTAATGAAATCCTGCAGGCGGTAGCGGATGCTATCATCGCAGAGACTCCTGCGCTCCTTGCAGCTAACGCAGAAGACCTGGCTAAGATGGACAAAGCGAACCCGCTCTACGACCGATTGCAGCTCACAGAGCAGCGACTCGTGGATATCGCTTCGGATATGAGACACGTAAGTACCCTGCCCTCACCACTCGGAAGAGTTCTCAAAGACAAAACACTCGAAAATGGTTTGCACCTGCAGCGAGTAGCCGTTCCATTCGGAGTCATCGGCATGATTTACGAGGCCCGTCCTAATGTTACCTACGATGTTTTTTCTCTCTGTTTCAAGAGTGGAAATGCTTGCGTACTGAAAGGTGGAAGGGATGCAAACGCCTCTAACTCAGCGGGTGTCGAACTTATCCGCAGGGTGTTGATAAAGTATGGCGTGGATCCAAACGTATGTACGCTCCTCCCTGCTACCCATGAGGCCACCGGCGAAATGCTGAATGCCGTGGGCTATATCGACCTCTGTATTCCTCGTGGCGGAAAGAAGCTTATCAACTTCGTGCGTGATACCGCCAAGGTACCGGTTATCGAAACCGGAGCCGGCGTGGTACACTGCTACTTCGACAAGGATGGCGACCTGGAGATGGGCAAGCGCATCATCACCAATGCCAAGTGCCGAAGAGTGAGCGTATGCAATGCACTAGACTGTCTGCTGATTCACGAAAACAGATTAAGCGCCCTCCCTGCTCTCTGCGAGGGTCTCGCCGAGAAACAGACCAAGATTCATGCAGATGCCAAGGCTTACGAAGCCTTAAAGGGACACTATCCTGACACCTTATTATATAAGGCAGAGGAAAGCGAAGCGAAGATGCGAGAAGAAGACTTACTGACTGCGGATTGCAAATCCGCAGACACAAAAGAGAAATCCGCAGACTCAACAGAAGCAGATGCTAATATGAAGAGCATCTGGAACACAGAATGGCTCAGCATGCAGATGGGTATCAAGACCGTGGCTTCAGAAGATGAGGCGCTCGACCATATTGCTACCTACGGAAGCGGACACAGCGAGAGCATCGTTTCCAACAACGAAGCAGCCCAGAAGAAGTTCCAGGCGATGGTAGATGCAGCCTGCGTTTATGTAAACGCCCCTACCAGCTTTACCGATGGCGCACAGTTCGGATTGGGCGCAGAGATTGGCATCAGTACCCAGAAGCTCGGAGCCCGCGGACCAATGGCGCTAGAAGAAATTACCACCTACAAGTGGCTGATTACAGGAAATGGACAAACAAGAAATTAAAAATAAGATAGTATGAAGACATTCTTTAATGTTGAAGACCTTGGCGACTTGAAAGCAGCACTCGCCGAGGCACAGGAAGTGAAAGCAAACCGTTTCGGTTATCAGGAGTTAGGCAAGAACAAAACCTTGCTGATGATATTCTTCAATAACAGTCTCCGTACCCGACTGAGTACACAGAAGGCTGCTATGAACCTGGGCATGAATGTAATCGTGCTCGATGTGAACGCAGGTGCCTGGAAACTGGAGACAGAGCGTGGCGTTATCATGGATGGCGACAAGAGTGAGCACCTGCTGGAGGCTATCCCAGTGATGGGAAGCTTCTGCGACCTTATCGGTGTGCGCAGCTTTGCCGGTCTGAAAGACCGCGACTACGATTATGCCGAGACCATCGTCAACCAGTTTGTGAAGTACAGCGGTCGCCCAGTCTTCGCTATGGAGACAGCTACCGTTCACCCACTCCAGGCATTCGCCGACCTCATCACCATCGAGGAGCACAAGAAGGTGGCTCGTCCAAAGGTAGTCCTGACCTGGGCTCCTCATTGCCGTGCCTTGCCTCAGGCTGTGCCAAACTCATTCGCTCAGTGGATGAACGCAGCCGATGTTGATTTCGTGGTTACTCACCCAGAGGGCTATGAGCTTGATCCTAAGTTCGTAGGTAATGCCAAAGTGGAGTACGACCAGAAAAAGGCTCTGGAAGGTGCAGACTTCGTTTATGCCAAGAACTGGAGCTGTCCGGGTGTGAAAGACCCAGCACAGTATGGTGAGATTCTGAGCAAGGATATGAGCTGGACCATCGACAAGGAGCACATGAGCTGGACCAATGACGGTTGCTTCATGCACTGTCTGCCAGTACGCCGTGGACTGATTGTTACCGATGATGTCATCGAGAGCAAGAACAGTCTGGTGATTCCAGAGGCAGCCAACCGTGAGATTTCAGCCGAGGTTGTCATCAAGCGTATGCTCGAATCACTCTAAAACAGGAAATAAGAAAAAGATAGGGGGAAGTAAAGGAAAGCAAGCCTTTACTTCCTCTTTTTTGTTATACCCAGCATTATCCTATCCCCATTTCTCGGTATTTTAATCTTTTCATCCTGTCTATATTCTTTTATCTCACATATTATCCGTACCTTTGCCGGCGGTAAAAAGAAAAACAAGATGGACAAGTACATAATACTATCACCAGAAGCTAAGGGTTCATTCAATGATCGCCTTAACTTTCTGTATTTAAAACTAGGTAATTATCTCGATACAGAGAAACTGGAAAATCGCACCTTGCAATATTGTAAGGTATTCCTCAGCGACTCCCAGAACCAGATAAAAGAGTTAGAAGAATCTCTCCTTTATCAGGAGTTTCTGAAAGGCGCAAACCTCACTATCGTGGAACAGACTCCACTGAATGGCAGCAAAGTGAGCCTGCTGATCAAGACTACGGATGAAGCTACACCTATCTTATTCCACAGTCTTCGTCTTACAGAAGAGGAAGCAAAGGGAAAGGATTCGTACGAGCAGACCCATTTTCTCTTCAATAAATATCTGAAGACTATCGAAGGTACGGATATGACCATGGAACGCAACCTGGTTCGCACCTGGATATACGTCACCAACATCGATGTAAACTATCAAGGCGTAGTAGAAGCCCGCAATGATGTCTTCGACCAAGAAGGATTGACTGCCGACACCCACTACATTGCCAGCACGGGTATCGGTGGAGCCACTCCGGTACGCCACGCAGCTGTAGCCATCGACTTCCTCACCGTCCCCCATATCAAGGAAGAGGACAAGAAGTATCTTCAGGCACTCGATCATCTGAATCCTACCCATGAATATGGAGTAGCCTTCGAACGAGGAACCCGGCTTACGCTACCTACCCATACTCTCCATCCAGAAGGAAGCCAGCAGTTCAAGCAACAATACTTCATCTCCGGTACAGCCAGTATCGACAAGTATGGAGATGTGGTCTATGAAGGAGACATCGTGCGCCAGACCGGCAGACTGCTTGAGAACATCGGCGCCCTGCTGAAAGATGGCGATGCCACGATGAATAATATCCAATACTTCATCATCTATCTGCGCGACATCTCCGACTATCATACGGTTGACAGACTGATGCAGCAGTTTTATCCCCAGATTCCCCGCATCATCGTGGAGGCTAAAGTATGCCGCCCCGGCTGGTTGATAGAAATGGAATGCATCGCTGAGAAGGAATCATGTTCTACAGAATAAGGAATTATAAAGATTCCGTTATCTAACCTTTGTCGGAATCCTCTTATCACTCATGATTTCATTTCCTGCCGCACGGGCATCCAGCTCTACTGGCTTCGAAGTGAAATCAGGGGTATTATAGGAATCCAGCAACTCATCGTAGTACTTTTTCGGATTGCGCTGAGGCAGCAGGAATGGCTTGCTTACATTGCCCTTGTCATCGATGCAGGCAAGATAAAGACGGGTATAGAGTCCGTCGCCACGGCGGGATGTAAAGACAAACCAATGGGAATCCCTACTCCAGTTGTGCCAGCTAT
>ERZ780178.567-NODE-567-length-27186-cov-6.095721_pt1 | contig 27186 bp, 37 predicted proteins | sample MGYA00511018_ERZ780178 | MGnify/ENA primary metagenome ERZ780178 (study PRJEB29588, sample SAMEA2151439) | human gut metagenome | biome: human gut; feature: human-associated habitat; material: faeces | place: Denmark | collected 2008/2010 ...
GAATTATACCATAGGTAATATTTTTAATCATTATAAAAAATGAGTCTTATCCAAAAATTTTTCAAATTCCTTTCTTTTGTGATTTTTCTTACTTGTCAAAATTAATAACTATTTTTCTAGTATTTCGTTTTTAGCAACTCTTAAAATTTTAGCGCTTGCTTGAAATAATGCTCTTGCTTGGCAGTCTAACCATTCATCGTTTTTGTTTGGTTTTAGTTCGCCGTTTCTAGTTCTTTTTTGTTCACTTACTGTTGCTAATCTTTCGCATATATCGCAATCATATATCAAACTACAACCGCCCCAGCTGTATTGATTCCAATCTTTTGCACCATTTAGCAATCTTTCTTTTGTTATTATTTCGCCATTCTCTAAGTTTTCTAATAATTCTTGCGCATATTCTAATACGCCTTTGCTCCATTTGCTTCTTTGTCCCATTTCTTCAATTCTTTTTAATATTTCTTTTTCTTTCATAAATAAAACCACCTTTCTATTTTTTCTCAAAAGGTGGTTGATTTTTTCTATATTCTATTTTATAATAAATATAGAAACCACTTTTGAGAGGTTAACCACTTTTCGAGAGGTTTTGGGGCTGATATAGTGTTGTAACTTTCTCAGGGTTTACACTGTATCAGTTTTTTTTGTTCTTTCCCTTAACTTGATTATATTATACCACAACGTTATAACGTTGTCAATGCTTTTTTAAATTTTTTTCAAATATTTTTCTATTGCTTCAAGTGCTATGCTTGAATATGTTTTGTCCTCTTTTTTTAGCTTTTCATCAAGTGCACTCGCCATATATTTGGGGACTTTTACTGTATATCTTTTTACAATTTCTTTTTCGCGTTCTTGTTCTCTTTTATAATCTCTTTTTGATTCTCCCATGACATAAACCTCCTTTATTAATCTATTTATATTATAGCACATACGTTAGACCGTGTCAACAATTATTTTGTATTTTTATACATAAAGAGACCCCTAACAGAAATAGGGGGTTAATACTTTAATTTTTTTATGTTTTTTATATATTCGTCAATTTTGCTGTCGCTTGTTTCTGCGTGACTGCTCCAATAGTAATAAGTATTAGATATCTCATTTGACATTAAGTACAACGTTATTGATATATTTGACAAGTGTAGTTGAGTTTCACTTTTACGAGCTTTCTCAGATAGTGCTTCCGCCTCATTTGATAACGTTTTCAATTCATTCATTAGTTTAGGCGTGTCAATTTCATCTTTCTTATATTTTTCTAATATATTAATAGCTTTATTGCAAACTTTTATTTTCGGGTTATGACTATATATAGCAAATATAACACTAGCAAGCAATATAATTATTAATATTGTTATTCCTAATTTTACTATATTTTTATTATCTCTTTTGGCTTTTTCTGTTTTCGCTCCGCAATTAATACATACTTTTGCCGTGTCTGATATGTCTTTTCCACATTCTTTACATTTTATTAATGCCATTTTATACACTTCCTTATTATATTATTTATATTATTGTATATTAGAATCCTACATATTACAACTATTTTATTACGACAGTATTCGACATGTTGTGACATATACTGTTGTAGCATTGTAGTATGGTGCATTGTGTGGGTGTTATACAATGTATCATGTAAGGTATTATAAGGGATTAAGGGGAATATTATAAGGGTGTTATGTTACCTCTGTTTGTCTGTATTTTCCAATTAAAATATTGTATTTTTTTTGTATAATTTCAATGTAAAACACTATAACACAGTGATACCAACACTTTGCAGGGAATAGAACAGACTTAAAACTTTGCGCGTAACAATAATTTTGTGCAATGTTTCAAATATATAGGTACCCCACCCCTATAATGTAGACAAGGCAGGGGGTTGAGTTACCTCCTCACAAATTTCCATATACCAAAAGGGGTTACAACTTTATTACCTTTTAATTACCTTTTACAAAAATGCATTGACAAACAATTATTTGTTGATAAAATCTAATTAATATAATCTAGCTAGGTTATTGAGTGGGCAGTAAAAACTGTCTGCTTGATAACCATTTTTTTACCTCTAAATATTTGAATTATAGAAATAAGAGGACTGAAACCTGAAAAAATGAGTTCAATACTTAGGGAGAGTAAAGGAATATAGAATTAGTACATATATCAAAAATGATATATGAAACGGGGTTATATATATCAAATTTGATATATGTTAGGGGAGATTTTATCAGGAACTATGTAGAACTTAATGAGGGAGATAGAATTTTAAGAAAAAAGTCAATAGATTATTTAAAAAATACCGATGAATTACAAAAAACGGAGATGTATGTAAAATTTTTTCTAAAATCAGCAAGTGTGTTGGCAAGAGAGAAGCTATCTTCAGCAGAAATGTCAGTTTGTTTAGAAATGTTGCAGTATATCAGATATGATACAGGGTATTTGGCTTTTGACAACGGTATTAAATTGACTTTAGATGATATAAAAAGAAAATGCGACTTTGTTTCTGGCATAAGTGTTGCAAGAGCAGTAGAGGAATTAGTAAGTAAAAAGATATTTGCTAAGGTAAAAACAGGCAAAGAAAACAATTATTTAGTGAATCCATACATTTTTATGAGAGGTGCTAGGGTAAATAGGACTTTATCAAAGACATTTGAGTACAGTAGATGGGCTAGACTTTATAATTAAAGGAGATTTTTATGGACAATGAAGAAGATTACATGGAATTATGCAAATTATTAGCAAAACTTAAATTTAATCTTGTTAAGCAAAGCACACATTGTTTTGGCAATAAAGACATGGCTCAACACCTTGAAGAAGAAATATCAAAGATTGATAAGTTTTTATGTGATATTCCAATATTGATAAAAGGAGAGTACTGAAAATGAAAGTAAAGTGTAGAGGTTTTGAAGGAAACTTAATAAGTCTTAATCCAACAGAAACATATAGGTACTATGGAGATAGATTTGAAAAAGCCATATATGAACTGGTTATGTCAGTAGGATCAAAAGAGTAAATCAGCATTTCTGGCATAAGAGATGAAGAAATTGAGTTTATAAAATAATAGTATGAAACTTGATGAAAGGAAGAAAAAGTATGTTTAAGAAAATAGGAAATTTGATTGGAACAGCAACAGGAGGAACATTAGTAATATTGTTTATAATACTTATCATAATATTAGGCTTGGCATTGTCAGGTTTAGTGTTCTGGGGCATAGGAGCATTAATAGTATGGGCATTTAAAATAGGCTTTGTATGGACATACTGGCACGGATTATGCACAGCAATAGTGGTAAGTGTATTAAGTAGTATATTTGGAGGTAAAAACAATGAATGATAGAGCAAAATTTGTAGAAGTAAGCAAAGAACAGCAAGACAGAATAGACTTAATTAGAAGTTCATTTTCTAATATGTATGATGTAATAGACCATAATTGCAAACCTAGTAGAGAAACATCACTTGTACTAACAAAATTAGAAGAAGCTCAATTCTGGGCAATAAAAGGAATAACAAGGGAGGTTCAGTAATATGGGAAGCAAAGAATTTATTGAGAAGTGTAAAGAAATAGTAAAACAATATGCACTTGAACATTTAGACAAGAGTGATAATATTCCAGAGTTTGAAATATTTGATGTTTGGTATTGTAAAACATTACAAAACCATAAAGCATTATTAAGTACAACATTGTTTGATGGTATGTATTATGAACTAACATACAATGGAGATAAAAAAGAATTGTATTTTGACGCATATAAAAAATTTGAAAATAAATGTATAAGAATGGAGGAAAATTAACTATGTGTAATAGAGCAGAAATAAAATGTACACCAGAAGAATTGGTTATAAAATTGCCAAAAAAGATGGAATTAAATGATACTATTAATTTAATGAATAGTTCTGATTATAAGAAAAGGTTTCAAGCAGAATATTATCAAACAAAAATAAGATACGAGAAATTGTGTAAGATGTTAGTGAAAAACGAAGCTAAAACATTAGGATTTACACCAACTTGTCCAATTGAAGTATTAGAAGACCAAAAATATAATATGGAACAATATTTAAAATCTTTACAAATCAGAGCAGAAATAGAAAATATTGAATTAGATTAGTTTTCAACAGCTACTAACTATTCTTATAGTTAAAGGGTTGTGAAATAAATTACCTATCTACCAAGAGTAGAAAAGGTTTCTGGTATTGTATAAATACTGGAAGATAAATCTTCTAGTATTGTGCAATTCCTGTATATGCTTTCTTAGTTTAACTGGCAAAACAATGCTCTTGTAAAGCATAATAGTAAGTTCGAGTCTTGCAGAAAGCTCCATTAAACATATTATTACCCAAGTGCTAAACTGTAATATCATACAGCTTGGAATTGTTCGATAAGTAGTCAGACATACGAATACGTTTGTAAGGTCGCTTTCTATGTATAGAGATATATGTAGAGGAGAGGTAAAACTCAATAATGGACAATGTGCAGGGTTTATCGCTTAATAAAACACTAGAGTTGTCGTAGCCACAATAGACGGGCTAGTAGTCAATAAGCCTATACCTCATATCTAGCAAATATGAAGCAATGTAGGTAATGCTAAATAAGGCTATTTCTCGTGATGTTCTTGAAAGAGAACTATAAGACATAACTAGGTTAAAGTAGCCCAATACGAGACAATTTACAGAACAATAGGTATTAGATTGGTTAATACATATAAAATTATCTGAATGATGGGTGAAATTTACGAGAAATCAATCTCGTACGAGCTAGAACGGGGCAAGAAGTATAGAGGTCGCAACTTTATGCTCAGACTTGCTCTCTCGGTGGTTGAATAATTAAGAAGATAAAACTACTGTAAGGGGAAACTCTAATAATATGTTTGTATATCGCGGGGTAGTGTAATGGTAGCACAACGGTCTCCTTAGCCGTAAATGGAGTTTCGATTACTCCCTCCGCAACCATTAGATATATTGAACAAGGTAATTACCTGTTTAATGATGAGAGATATTACAATATCTCTCAAGCATATTGGAAAATGGTGTAACTGGTAACACAAGAGGCTTTGAACCTCTAATTCTTAGTTCGAATCTGAGTTTTCCAGCCAAATAATGACAACCTAATTCAAAAAGTTTGGAGCATTCCTGCTAAGAATTGCGTACCTAATAAGGTATATGGTGCAAGTCCATAGGTTGTCGCCAAGTATAAAATAGAGGAGATTTATACATGTCAAAATATGAAAGAAGACAAACCATAAAAGAATGGGAGCTAGAAAAGGGAATAGAAATAATAAAACCTACGGGCTTCTGGGGGCAAAGAAATAAAATATGGAATAGAAAATATAGTGAAAAATTATTTAAGAAATGTGCTAGATTGAGTGAAATAAAATGTAAAACTGATAAGGGACTAAAGTTCTTATGTGGAGGTAATTAAGATGGGATTGCATGATAAATCAAATAGAGAAACACGCAAAAGGAAGTATGCAGAACAATTTGCAAAAACACAAGCAAATAAAAAGAGAAAAGCAGAAAAAAGAGCTAGAAAGTTAGGTAAATAATGCATATAGGTACATATATTAAGTTAATATTAATTAAAAAGAATATGACACAACAAGCATTAGTAGACAGGCTTAACGAGTTGGGCTTAGTTAAAGAAAATGAAAGTGTTAGGAAACATACCATTTCAGATATAATAAATGGGAAACTTGGAATATCTCCATATATGGCGAGAAGAATAGAAATAGCCCTAGATGTACCAAAATATAGCATAGTAAGATTAGTAGGATTACCAAAAACAGAAGATGGTATGAAGAAATTGGAACAGATAGAAAAAGGCGTGATATAAAGGCAAGATTATGAGAATACCATACAAGAAATAATAAAACTTCTAAAATCAAACAAAAAAATAGATGAATATTCTTATTATACAATGTGTGAAAACTTGTATCAGTTGCTATTGCAATATTTTGACAGTGGTGTTAATAGTCCAGATAGAAAAAATATTGAGCTAAATGCTTGTAAATATGCAATCATATTTTTATTGCCAGCAACAGAAAATAAAATTATAAATAGTAGTTTAGAGTTTCAATCACAATATTATAGTTTATATGAAAAAACACTTGCGTTTGCAGGCAGAAGGTCGTTAGAACACTTTTTTGATTATATGGAGATGAATAATTCAAAGAAGGTTTTAGCGGGCAGAAGAGGCATTTTAAAGCCTTTTTTGTTCTACTTAAATAAGATTACATTTTCAGAAAAATTAAAGTATATAATAGCTTCTTACCCCCCTAGTGCTGGTAAATCAGTTACATTAACATATTGGACAGCTTGGCTATATGGAATAAGCAGAAACTATTCCGTGATAAGAATGTCTTATTCAGATGACTTAGTAGCAGGATTTAGTAGAAACGTAAGAGAGATTATAACAGACAAGCGATTCAGAGATGTATTTCCAGAGTATAGACAGTATGGAGATAATCCATTTGCCACAAAAGAGGTATATAACTGGAAGTTAAAAGACAGTACGGTACCAGCCTCACATATAGCAGTATCAAGAGATGGGCAGGTTACAGGTAAAAGAGCTAACAAAGCAATGATATTTGACGATATGACCAAAGGTGCAGAAGAGGCAACAGACAGTACAATACATCAAGGGCTATATAATAAATGGACAGGAAACTGGATTAACAGACGTGACGGAGATAGTACAAAGTTTATATTTGCAGGTACAATGTGGTCTCCGGAAGATATTTTAAATAGAATTATACAAGATAGAGAAGCAATATCAGAACTAGTTCCAAGCGATAAGTTTAAATATGTATGGGAAAGCAAAGATGGAACAACAGTAGTAATAAGAGTACCATTACTAGACGAAAATGATGAAACAACTTGTAAGGCTGTAATGACAACAGAAGAAGCAAGACAGTTGAGAGATGTAACAGATGAGTTCCAATGGGCTTGCGTGTATCAACAAGACCCGATACCAGCAGAAGGACTCGATTTTGCAGATGATTTATTAAATCATTTTGATGATTTGCCAGTAAATGAAGATGGAACACCGGCATATAGCAATTATTCATTAGCAGTATTAGATACAACTAGGCGTGGTAAAGATAATGTTTCAATGCCAATATGTAAAACAGATGGAAGAATTTATTTTATGATAGATGTTATCTTTAAGAAAAAAGCAATGACCGAATTATACGAAGAAATTATTGCAAAAATAGAAGAACATCATATTACTTGGTTAGTAATAGAAAACAATACAGACACATCATTAAAAGTGCTATTAGATAAAATGCTAGAAGATAGAGATATATATTATTGTACTATAACAGAAAAGTACAGTACAGTAAAGAAAGAAAAAAGAATAAAGGACAATCAAGGAACTTTAAGAAAACTAATGTACTTTAAACCTAAAACAAAATACAAACCAAACAGTGATTATGGTCGTTTTATGAAAAATTTAACCACATATAGTTTTGACTACCCTAATAAAAATGATGACGCTCCAGATAGTGGGACATTGTTTGTAACAGAAATTATATTAGAGAGGGGGAAACCTAACAAACCAAGAGCAATAAACAGGAGCTTGTTAGGAATTTAAAATGAAATCAAAGAAAGTAAAAATAGGTTATAAAGAGTATGAAATAATAAAAAAACAACAAGTAATTGAATTGCCTAATGATTGTTATGGGAAAATTGATTATGACAAAGAAATAATTGAAATTTCGAACAGATTTAATCAAAAACAACAAAACCAAACATTCTTGCATGAATTAGTACATGGAATATTTGAAAAATTAGATTTGCACGATTTAAGACAAGATGAAAGAATAGTTAATCAATTAGCAACAGCTTTATATGAAGTTATATTAGATAATCCTCATATATTTACTATGAAAGATATATAGGAGGGTGCAAGGAAGAATATTTGTTGGAAATGTGAGCATTGGGAAGAATGTTATAAATTTAGAACAGGAAATTTTAGGCAAGAATACATGAAAAAAATCACGAGAGTTAGAGATAGTTTAAATTTAATAACAATATATGTAAGTGAATGTGATAAATTTTCTTATGAATTTCAAAAAGATATGCCGGAATTAAATAAAAAGTATATGCAAGGTTACATAAAACGGAAAAATGTTAAGATAGAGAAAAAGTGTAATATAATGTATTAAGAAGAGGACTATTATAGTCAGGGAGTAAGATACAAGAAATTAATAGGCGGAGGGATTAAGTATCTAAACTAATTCATCTCCATTAACCTTAGGAATGGGTTGCATGGAGCAATCCGTTTGCAACCTAATTCTGTTTATGGAGGAGATAAAAGGAACTCAGAGGTAGAAAATGTTGAACAAGAAATAATGTCAGAACCAATTGAAAGTACTGAAGTAGAAAATACACCAAAAACAGTACAATATTTTGGCAGAAGAAAACTATTATCTTCATATACCAAGGAAGAATTAAACGAAAAGACTTTATCTAAAATTCTACCAGAAGTTTTAAGAGAACATGAGATTAATGCAGGCGAGATTGATTATTTATACAATTATTACAAAGGAAAACAACCAATTTTAGACAAAAAGAAAATAGTTAGACCAGAGATAAATAACATTACATTGGAAAACCATGCTTTTGAGATTGTGGAATTTAAAAAATCTTATGTGTATGGAGAACCAGTCAAATATGTTCAAAAAGGCGAAAAAGAAGGAGAAACATTAAATCCAGAAATATCTTTACTTAACAGATTTATGGAAAGTGAAGATAAAGCAAGTTTAGACAAAGAACTTGCCGAGTGGCAGTACATTTGTGGTACTGCTTACAGGTGGGTTGAAGCAGATAGAAAAGGGGACGAAGATGACGCACCATTTGAATTGTCAGTTCCAGACCCAAGAAGAACATTTGTAGTGTATTCAAATGACATAAAAGGAGACCCTTTGTTTTCAGGGTACATAAGCTATTTTGTAGACCAAATAATGACCGATGATAAAATACCGTTGGTTGTTAAATATAGAGTTGTAACAGTTTATACCGATACAAATAAATACATATTTAAGGAAGATAATGGAGAATACAAAATAATGCCTCAAAGCATTCCAATTAGTGAAGAAATGGTTGATTCATACCCCTTAGAAATAAAAGGGCAAAGAATTATAGAATACCCACTAAATAATTCAAGACTTGGTTTAATAGAACTTGTAATGTCAGATTTAGAAGCAATAAATAAAATTAAATCGGCGGATTTAGATGGAATAGACCAATTTATTCAAAGCTTATTGGTATTTGTAAATCAAGAAATAGATTTAATAACATTTAAGAAATTAGTAGCAAATGGAGCTATACAAGTTAGTTCATCTGACCCAGGCAAACCTGCAGATGTAAAATTATTAACAAATCAGTTAACGCATACAGAAACAAAAGTTGTATCAGATGATAGATACGAGAGCTTGTTATCAATAGTAGGTATTCCAAGACTTAATCATAAAGCAAGTGGAGGAGATACAGGACAAGCTAGACTTTTAGGTGAAGGCTGGACAATGGCAGATGAAAGAGCAAAACAAGATGAACTTTCATTTAAAAAGTCAGAAAGAAAATTTTTAAAATTAATTTTAAGTATTTGTAAATACAAAACTAAAGACAAAGAAGAAAAAATTAAAGTACTAAAATTAAGTGATATTGATATTAAATTTACAAGAAATAAATCAGACAACTTATTGGTAAAAACACAAGGATTAATGAATATGATGTCAGCACAAGTGCCACCAGAAGTAGCATTTGTAACTTGCGACTTGTTTTCAGACCCTAATGATGTTTACCAAAAAGGGAAAGATTATTTTGGCGAGGACTTTTGGAAAAAAGATTCTAAGTCAACAAAAACCTTAGTTAGTGAGGGTATCACTAACCACACCAATACAAGCACTCACTTGGCAAAAAATGAGGTAGGTGGAGAGAAAGGAAAAGAAGATGGAGAAAGAGGAATTAGTTAAACTATTATCTAATGCTGAATTAGATGATAATGCGAAAGTAGAAGCTATTCAAAAAATGGTTGATACTTCGTACGTACCAGCAACTGTAGTTGCAAATGAAAGAAAAGCTAATAAGGAAGCAATTGCTAATAAAGATAAGGCTATTGCAGATATAACAGCAGAATATGACGAATTTAAAAAGTCAAAAATGACAGAAGAAGAAAAGAAAACATTAGAAGCTAAAGAAAAGGAAAAAGCATATAATGAAGCACTAAAAAAATTAAGTACAGCAACAGCAAAAACAGTATTTGCTAGTGCTGGATTAAAAGAAGAAGATTATTCAGACTTTATTGAGGACATAGTTGGAACAGATGAAGAAAAAACAAGAACTTTAGCTGAAAAGATATGTCAAACAATAACTAAACAAAAAAGTGATATAGAAACAAAAATGAAAGATAGCATTATAAATGGAACTACACCACCACCAGCAGGAAATGCTAGTTTTAGTGCAAAAACTAAAAAGGACCAATATATACAATTATTGGAAGAAGCTACAAAGAAAAATGATATAAACAACATGGTTTATTATCAAAGACTTGTAGAAGAAGAAATAAAAAAAGAAAATTAAAAAAGGAGAGATTTAAAGGGCAGACAATTTCGCAATGAGTTTTGCAACACCTAACTATTCAGGTGCATTATTTAACAAAGGAAATGAAAGAACACCATTCTTATCAATGATAGCTGGAAAAACAGCTTATTCAAATTCAGTTGAGTTCGTATTAGGACAAGACTACACATCAGAAGAGGGAGATATACCAAATATAAGTGAAAAAGGTTCTTTAACAGCACCAGACGCTACATTGGTTACAAGAAACCAAAATACAAACGTAACACAAATATTCCATGAATCAATAGGAATATCTTATGCAAAAATGTCTAACATGGGTACTTTGTCAGGAGCAAACATAGCAGGACAAGAAGCAAATCCAAAAACTGAGTTAGACTTCCAAACAGCAAATAAATTAAAGAAAATTGCAAGAAGTCTTGAAAAAACTTGTATTCAAGGAACATACAATAAAGCAAATGCAGATGATAAAGTAAATAAAACAAGAGGTATGGTTTCAGCTATAACAACAAACGTTGTAACAGCAGGAGGAAAACCTCTAGACATTTGGCTAGTAAATGATTTAATGCAAAAAATTTACGATAGTAACGGAGATATAACAAGATTAACTTTAATGGTTGATGGAGTATCTCTAAATCAATTAAATGCAAGTGCTGTAGAAAATGGATTAACAGTAGCACCAGCTACAAGGAATGAAAACGGAATCCAAATTACAAAATTAATTATGCCTCTAGGAGAAGTAGACTTAATGTTAGGTCAATTCTTACCAGCAGGAACAGCATTACTTGTAAACTTTGATGTAATAAGACCTATTGAACAACCAGTACCAGGTAAAGGTAACTTCTTTAGAGAATTACTTGCTAAAACAGGTGCAGGAGAGAAATATCAAATCTTTGGACAATTTGGTTTAGATTATGCTAACGAATTATATCATGGAAAAATTACTGGATTAGCAACAAAATTCACAAAACCACAAGGCAGAAAAGTTGTTTTAGTTAATGATGGAAGTATAAGTGCGTAAGAGGTAAAATATGAAAAAAGTAGTGTTGTGTCAACATTTTTTTAATAAAATAGGTGGAATTGAAACGTTTATTATAAACTTTTGTAAAACATTTTATAAAGAATATGATATAACGCTACTTTGCCGAAATATAAATATTGATAATGCTTTAAAATTAAGTCAATATGCAGATATTGTATGTGAACCTACAGATATAGAATGTGATACATTAATAATTACAAGTGTTTTAATAGATAATCAAATGATAGAAAAAGTAAAATATAAAAAAATATATCAAATGGTTCATTCAGACTGGTCTCAAATGAAAAGATTTTGGGACTGGGAAATAAAAAAATATTCTCCAGATACACAATTTATAGCTGTAAGTGAAAGTGCAAGAGATTCACTAAAAAAAGAATATGGTTATGACAGTATAATAATTCCTAATATTCTTATAAAACCTTATGTAAATTCTCAAAAAACTTTGAAGCTATTAAGCTTATGTAGACTTACAAAAGAAAAAGGTTTTGAAAGAATGAAAATACTATGTGATTTATTAGAAGAATTGCATATTCCATATATATGGAATGTATATGGCACAAACGTTTATAATGAACAATCATACAAGAATATGATTATTCAAAAATCAATAACAAAAAATATTGGAGAAGTCATTAAAAATCATGACTATGTTGTTCAATTAAGCGATACAGAAAGCTTTTGTTACACAATGTATGAAAGTTTATTGTTAGGAGTTCCAGTATTAGTAACACCTTTTCCTAATGCAAAGCAAGAAATAAAAGATGGAGAAAATGGTTATATACTTCCATTTGATATGAATATTAGTAAAGATAAAATAAAGCAAATTTATAAGAATATACCAAAAAACGTTAAATATAAACAAGAAGGTGTAAAAGAACAATGGCAAGAGTTATTGAACTAGAAGTTATAAACCCATATTCTGATATAAAACTTAATAAAGATATGAATGTAGGAGATAGAATCAAAATATCTTCTGACAGATTAAGAGAATTAGAAGAAGCGGGTAAGAAAAATAAGATTCAATTGGTAAAGGTTGTGAAAATAGTGAAAAAGGAGGGCTAAATTAGGATTTCGGAACAAGAACAAATAAAAGAAATGCGTTTAGAAATACTCGAAGATAAAGATGATGATGGAAAAGACGATATATTTAAATTGAAGCTAAAACGAGCAAAGCAAAGATATTTAAATTTAGTTTACCCTTTTGATAAAGAAATAACAGACTTACCAAATGATAGAGCCAGAGAATGGCAAACAAAATGTGCCATAGAATTATATAAATTAGCAGGAAATGAGAATCTAACTAGTTGGTCAGAAAATGGAGTTTCTGAAAGCTATGCAAGAGCCGGACTTTCACAAGACTTATTGAACGAATTGCCTCCAGCAAAGGCAGGTGTTCCTAGTTGAGTAGAAGAGATTGTCAGAAAAAGGATTTATATGTTGCAAAGCTATTAAAAGAAACATTAGATGATTATGGAAACAATATCAATGAATATGATAAGCCTAAATATTATGGAAAGTTCAATATACAGCCATTAAGCGGAGAAAGTGATGTTGCAGAATATGGGAGTAAAACTTCTAAAATGCAAAGAGTATTTGTTGATTATGACAAATATTTAGGGGAATTTAAAGAAGGTGATGTTGCATATTTAGACAGAACAACACCTACTAATGAGAGCGTTTGTGGTGACAAGGCTAATTATAGAATAAGCTCCGTAAGAGAGCAAAATAGAAAAATAGCAATATATTTTGAAAAAATAGAGTGATATAAAGGGGCAAACAAGTTAATGAAGTAAAATTATCTTTATCGGATTTAGATAAAATGATACAAAGATATGAAACTAAAAAAAAGAATATTCCAAAAGTAGCTTTAAGAATTGTAGATAGGCTAGCAGATATAATGATGGAAGATGTTTACCCAGATACAGAAAAAATACCGGCAACAACAAAAGGTAAAACAGCGGTAGCAGGAATTAGAAATACTGAAGAGAAATGGACATACCATGAATATGGGACAGGCATAATAGGTTCTCAAATACCACACACAGCAGAAGCATTAGCAAAAGCAGGGTGGAAATATGATGTAAATGGACATGGAGAAAAAGGTTGGTGGTACCCAACTACTGAAAATGACCCTAATCCATATAAATGGACAGATGAGAGTGGAACATTAAGGGCTTGGACAAAAGGATTGCCAGCAGAAAGAGCTTTCTATGAAGCATTAGAAAGAGCAAGAGAAATGTTCCCACAAATAGCAGAGGAAGAACTACTAAGAGAAACAAGGAGTTGATTTAAAGGGCAAGACCAGATGTATATGATGAAATGTATCAGTATTCAAAAGAATATATACAAAGCAAGTCTAAGTTTAGTCCAGAAGTATTAAAATCAGCACCTCAAGAAATAAACAAATTCCCGTTAGTAGTAATACCAGAATGTAAATTAATAATTAAAGATGAAACATTAGCACATAAAGAAAAAGAATATCGTTTGATATTCGATATAGAAGTTTATTCGACAGACAAAACTGTTGAAAATAAAAAGGTTGCAAGGCAAAGCATTATAGCTGAGCTAGAAAAATTAATATATGATGTTTTTGAGGGACACTATCTAATGAAGGTGGCAGAGCCTAAACCAACACCAAATATTGACAGAAACGTAGACAGGCTATATATGAGAGCAGAGGCAACAATTAATGAAAAGAAAATTATTTTTAGGAGGTAATTTAAAGGGCAGATGAAAATGTAAAAGCAATAGCAGACATTGGAACAATGTTATATGGAAAAAAGAAAGGTGCAAACTCATTTACAGAGTTAGTAGAAATTAAGGATGTGCCAGATACTGGTTCAGATCCAGAACAAATTGAAGTAACAACATTAAAAGACAAAAACAAAAGTTATATAGGTGGTAGAGGAGACAACCCAGCACAAAGCTTCTTATATAACTATACAGAGGAAAATTTCCATAATAAAGTAATGCCTTATTGTAACGGAGAAACACATGATTTCTTAGTAAAATTCGCAGATGGAACAGGTTATACAATAAAAGGTAATGCAAGAACAAGAATAAATGCAGTATCACAAAATGCACCAATAGAAGCAACATTAACAATAACACCAGAAGCAATAGATTATAAAACATCAACACAAGTTACAGCATTGTTACCAACACTAAGTGCATAACTAAAAGGTTTAAATGGAGGTAAATTAGTATGAGTAAATTTATGAAATTAGTAGTTAAAGAAAAAGAATATTTAATAGGTTTTTCTAGCAGAGCTTCTGTTTTAAAAGCAGAAAAAGAAGGCTTTATCAAAGCATTAAATTCAATGGATGAGGCACCAGTAGAAGGAACAGCAAAATTATTACATTTTGGTATGTTGGAAAAACAACCTAAAAATACAGTAGCAGAATGTAATCAAATATTAAATGATTATATAGAAGAAAACATGAGTGAAGAAGAAGGCGTAGATATTGGACAAATATCAAGTTTCATTATGGAACAATATTCGACTTTTTCAGGAGCCCCAGCTGGAAAGAAGAAAATCAAGGAAATAGAAATAGTAGAAATTTAGAAACAGATGGGGAGAAAGTAAAAACGCTTCAAGAACTGTTTTATAAATATTTAATACCATTAGCAATACAAGTTCGGTATGCCCTTGCAAGAATTTTGGAACGATGAACCAGACTTGCTTTGGACATACCGAAATTCATATATGAGAAAAACAGAAGAAGAAGCAAAATTACAAAAAGAAATGATGAATACAAGTGCTTGGCTACAAGGCTATTACACTTATATAGCAGTAACATCGGCTTTTAGTAAAGGCGTAAACTACCCGAACAAACCGATTGAACTTGAAGACAAGCCATTAAATAAATTAGAAAAAAGCAAAGAAGTTGAAAACAAAATAAAACAACAACTTTTAAATGCAAAAATAATGCTAGAACAAAGGAGTGCTAAAAAGGGCTGATTATAATGTAGATACATTAGAAGACAGAGTAACTTTGGATTACCAAAGTGTAATAACAGGGATTGACCAAATAAAAGATTCTGTCAAAGGACTTAAATCACAATTAGACAAAATTGGTAAAAATACAGGTATTCCAAAATTAAATAATCAGATAAAGCAATCTTCTGGTTTTAGCAAAACTTTAAAAGGTATTGCAGGAATAGGAACAGCTGTTGTGACTGGTAGAAAGATGATTAAAACTCTACAAGGAATGACAGATGAAAGTGTAAATTTTGTAGAAACTGCAAACCTTTTTAGTGTATCTATGGGGAAAGGTTTACAAGGATTAAACCAGTATTATGAAAGAGCAGTAAAATTTCAAAATGAGTTAGAAGAAAAACTAGGTGTAAACATAGAAGAAAGTATGAATTATCAAGCATTATTTAATTCTATGTCAAAATCTATGGGAATAAGTGCAAAATATGCATATATTCTATCAGAAAATTTTACTAAATTAGGTTATGATTTGTCATCTTTATATAATATAGACCCAGAAAATGCAATGCAAAAATTAAGAGCAGGTTTAGCTGGACAAACTAAACCATTAAGAGATTTAGGACTTGACATAACACAGCAATCATTACAACCTATTGCAGATAGTTTAGGCATAGAACGTAGTGTAAAAAATATGTCTCAAGCAGAAAAAATGGTATTACGTTATATTGCTGTATTAAAACAAGCACAAATAGCACAAGGCGATTTTGCAAATACCATGGAAAGCCCTGCAAACCAATTAAGAATATTTAATGCTCAAGTAGTTGCCTTTAAAAGAAATATGGGAAATTTATGGCAAGGACTTTTGGGAGGAGTACTACCATACGTAAACGCAATAATGATGGTAATAAATGAATTACTAAAAATGATTGCGAAATTATTTGGATTTAAAGTTTCGGACCAAAAAGTAAACTTAAGTGCAAATATTGGAGCAGATGACTTAGCAAGTGATTTAGGAACAGCAAGCGGAAAAGCAAAAGAATTAAAGAATCAATTAATGGGCTTCGATGAGATTAATAATATAACATTACCAAGCAGTTCTGGCGGTGGCTCAGGCGGAATAAGTGGTGGAGGTATAGACCAAAGATTGCTTGACGCAATGAAAGAATATGACAATTTAATGGGTAAAGTGAAAAACAAAGCTACAGATATAAGAGATAAAATTATGAAGTGGCTAGGATTTACTAAAAAAATAAATCCATTAACAGGAGAAATAAGCTGGGAATATACAGGAATGAGCAAACAGGCAAAGACTATATTAGGTATTCTAAAAACAATATGTGCATTATATATTGGAGCCAAAATATTGAAATTGATAGGTTGGTTAAATACCTTAAGAAAAGTTTTGTTAGGTAGTCAAAAAGCAACTACAAGCTTTCAAGCAGGATTGGCTTTATTAGGTAAAGGAACTAGAACAGCCTGGACTGCATTAAAATTAGGAGTGGAACAGTTTAAACTATACAGACAAGCTGGTGATAGTGTAACAAAATCTCTTGGAAAAACAACTAATGCAATGTTATCTTTAATACCTAACACTGTAAAAGTAGCAGGTGGTATAGCTGGATTGGTTGGTTCATGTGTATTAGCATATAAATCAATGGAAGATTTGAAGAGCGGAAGTATAGGAGCTACAGAAGGGTTGTTAAAATTAGCAGGAGGAATAGCTGGAGCAACAGCAAGTGGAGCATTAATAGGTTCAGTTTTTGGACCAGCAGGAACTGTAATTGGAGCCCTTACAGGATTAGTGATATCAGGGACAACGGCTTTACAAAGTTATAATAATGTTTCAAAAGAATTGAGAGATAGAATAAAAGAAAATGGAAAAGCCATAGAAGAAAGTACAAAAACAATAGAGGAGAGAACAAAAGCAACACAAGATACGATTAATAACCAGATGGCAGAACTAGAATATACTGAGAAATTAACAAAGGAACTAGAAAATTTAACAGATTCAAATGGTAAAGTTAAAACTGGTTATGAGGAAAGAGCAAAATTTATATTAAATCAATTAAATGAAGCTTTTGGAACTGAGTATGAACTAACTGATGGAAGAATATATCAAAATGGAAAACTTATAGACAGTATAGATGGAATTACTAGCAGTATATATAAAACAATAGAAGCAAAAAAAGCAGAAATAATTTTAAATGCGAATGAAGAAAATTATGCAAAAGCCATACAAGAAAGTACAAAGCTATACCAGCAAAAAGAAACAGCAATAAAAAATTGTTCAGACGCTCAATCAAACTTTTCAAAAATATTGGAAGATTATGGACTTACAATGGCTGATTATACTAATAACACATATAACTATCAAAAAGCATTAGTAAGTTATAAAAATATTTGGACACAGAGTTTGGTAAATGCAAGGAAATCTTATGAAGAGGCTACACAAAAGGTAGATGAAAGTACAAAAAATTGGACCAATTGTTGTAAAACTATAACAGATTTTGAAAACTTAAAAACTGCAACTATATCAGCAAATCAAGAAGAAGTTGACAAAATTTTGCAACAAATGACAAAAAGCTATGAAACAGAATCAGGTGTGCAGACTCAAACAATAAATCAACAAATGAAAAAGGAAATAGAAATTGCTAAATATAAAAAAGAACAATTAATAGAAACCCAAGGAGAAATTAATGAAGAAACTGAAAAACTGTTAAATGCTCAGGTTGAAATAGTTGCAAATTCATTAAAAGAGCAAACACAAAAAGTTGAAGATTTAACTCCTGAAATAGTAGAAGCTTGGAAAGCATTAGGAGAAAATAATTATAAAATATATCAAGAAAAACTTAATTTACTAGACCCAGCTACAAAACAAAAATTACAAGAGATGACGGGAATAATAGTAGAGAAGACACCAGAAGTAGAAAAAGTAACAAAAGAACTTTCAGACACAATAATAAAACAGTTAGACAATTCACCAGAAGCGAGACAAAAAGCTATGGAAGCAGTTAAGGGCTATATGCAAGGATTATCAGAAGATGAGCAAAGAAACCTATTAAAACAATGTGGAATTGATAATGCAGATAAAGTAATTGAAGGTTTGAAACAAGGGGATTTGTCAGAAGATGTTGGTATAAACATAATTAAAGGTTTAAGAAATGGTTTACAAAACAATTATTGGCAGGGAAGAACATTAAGTACAGCATTTAGTTTTGCTACTAACGTTTTAAATAGATTCAAAAATACATTTGGAATACACTCTCCTTCAAGAAAAACTAATAAATTCGGTGTTCAACTACTAGAAGGTCTTGGATTAGGTGTAAAAAAAGAAAGCAGAAATGTATTAAATACTGTTTCGGGTTTTTCTAATAAATTATTAAATGAATTTGACAACCCAATAAAAGAGTTTAGTGATGGAATAGAAGTAGACACAAAAGAATTGTCAGTAAATGCAAGTGAGTTTGTAGACTATGGAAGTATATCAGGAAATATATCAACAAAAATAAATAACAATAATCTTGGAGAGATAATAGTAGGAGCAATAATTAACGGAATGCAAAAAGCAAAGGTACAGGTTGATATTGAAGCAAAAGCGGACGAGGGAATAATAGTAAGAAAAGCTTCAAAAGGATTTACAGAATATGTAGAACAAACAGGGGAGCTACCTTTCCCTGTGCCAGTATAAAGGAGTGAAATAAAGGAGTAAACGATATGTATCAGACTTTGTAAGCAAAACTTATGTATCAGGAGACTTGATTTCAATAGAAGGCTATAAACCAGACTTTATAGCAGGTTATGAGATAGAAGAATATGACTTAAGTTTAGAAGCGGGAAGAAATGCAAAAGGTACAATGAGATTAAATTACATTGGAACAAAATATAAAGTTATATTAAAAACCACTCCTTTATTCCAAGCACAATTAACAGAATTTTATTCCCACATACCAAGAAGAGCAATAAGTGTTACATTTTTCAATCCTTATACGGGAGAGAACAAAACAATAAGTGCATATAGAGGAGATAGAAAAGTATCAATGTTATTCGACATAGATTGTGTAGGAAAATTATATGACGCAGTAAGTCAATCATTAATAGAATTGTAGGTGTGAAAAAGGGCAAGTAATGAATTTAAACAGGAATGCAAATCAGACGTTCAAAATTTAAAATATGCAACTATAAATATAAAAGGAACTGCAACTAATATAACAGAAAATGATGACTTGCAAGAATTTGAAATCAATTCTAGCTGTTATGTAAACGACAAATTCATTGGAACTACTGTTGCTAAAAAGGCGACAGTTAAGTTATTAGATGATGGCAACTATTCACTAGAAAATAAAGATATAAATATAAAAACAGGAATAGAAATAAACAATGCAAAAGAATATCAAAAACTAGGAACATATACTATTCCGAAACCAGACACAGAAGAAGTATCAGGAAATACAAGTTTCACGGGGTATGACTATATGAAAAAATTCGACACTCTATATGTAGATAGCAATACATACCCTATAAGACTAGACGCTTGTTTAGAAAATTTATGCAGTCAAGTTGGTTTAACACTAGGGAATAAAAATTTCCCTAATAATAGTTATATGTTAAAAGGAAACCCATTTACTAATAGAGAAACTAGAAAGACAGTATTAAGCAATCTAGTACAATTAACAGGAGGATTTGCAGAAATAGATGTAGAGGACGGGAAACTTTATGTAAGAAATCTTGATGTAAGTGGAGAAGCAGTAGAAACAATTGATGGAAATAATTATGATGGATTTAAACCCAACAATGTATTTGGACCAGTAAACTCTGTAAGAATACAAATGAATAGTGGCGTAGATGGAGAAGAAACAATAAAAGAAGCAGAAGGGGTGACAGACGAGAATAGATGTCAGATAACAATAGCAGACAATTATTATTTAACATCAGCAGAAGAACGAGAAGCGGTTATAAATGGTATTTTTAATGTGTTAAATGGTCTTACATATCTTCCGATAGAATTAAGCTACTATGGCTACCCTTGGCTTAAATTAGGGGACAAGATAAAAGTAAAAGATAAGAGTGATAAAGAATATGTAACTTATGTTATGGAACACACTTTAAAATATAACGGAGCATATTCTGGAACAATTAAGGCAATTGCATTAACTAAAACACAACAAGCATATAAAGAAGTTTTGTCTTTAAAAGATTGGAGAAGAAACACAGAATTAGCAGTTGATAAAATAAACGGAAAGATGACAGCTGTAATTGAGGAACAGTCAGAACAAGGCGAGAAGCTAACCAAAACAGAGCAAGACGTAAATGGATTAACCACAAAAGTATCATCACTTGAAAAAACAACAGTAAATAAAGTACAAGTTCAATATGCCTTAGGAGATACTTCAACTACTCCACCGACGACTGGATGGAGTGAAACTGCCCCAGAATGGCAAGCAGGAAAATATATGTGGCAAAAGACTGTCACAACATATTCTGATGGAGCAACAAAAGAATCAAAAGCGACTTGTATACAAGGAGCAAAAGGAGAAACAGGAGCTAGTGGAACTGACGGCAAAGATGGAACAAATGGTAAAGACGGTAAAGATGGAGTAGACGGAAAAGACTATTGGAGAACAACAGCTGTTGTTGATTTGTCAGATAATTCTGCATATTCGGAAGATACTTGGTACCCTGTAACTGGTTCACAACTGCCAAGTGATGGATTAGCAAGAATAAAAGTTTATGTACAATTAAATAGTGGAACAAAACCATCTTGGAGTACTCATAATAACGGATTTTCTGTAGATTTAGATTTAGAAACTCAAAGAAAAGGTTGGGGAACTACAAAAGGTTTAACTTTAATATATGCTGATAATTATAATTTTTGTTCAGTTTCTCCTGTGAGTTATCAACAAATGAGTTATAGCAGTACACCAGTATTGTTTATGCGAGGTGGAGGAAAATATAAGGTAAGTACAACTTATGCTTGTGTATGGACACCACATGCAGATACATATACATGGACATCAGGACAATATTCTCAATCAGTATCACCTCAAACAAGTAGGCCAACGCTTGAAGGACAGTCGATACAAGGTAAAACAGGCAAAGGAATTAAATCAATACAAGACCAATATTACTTATCTACTAGCAACACAACTCAAACTGGTGGAACTTGGAAGAATACGCAAGACGCGTGGGAATCTGGAAAGTATATTTGGACAAGGTCTCATATAACTTGGTCAGACGACACAACAACAGACACTACGCCGATTCTAGCCGAGAGTTTAAACACAGCAAATGAGAACGCTGTTCTTGCACAAGAAAAAACGGCGGAGCAAAAAATAGAGATTGATTCAATTAAGCAAACTGTGAGTCAAACACAAACAACAGTTGCTAATAACTATACCGAAATCAAGCAGAAATTTGGCGATTATGCACCTAAAAGTGATGTAATTACGTTACAAAATAGTGTCGAAAGAATCCAAACAGACACATATACAAAGACAGAAATAAACACTAAATTAACGGACGGAAGTGTAACAAAAGTTACAACAACTTGTGGAACTTTTGACGAGAACGGATTAACAATAGAAAAAACAAACGCAAAGACAAAAGGAAATTTCAACGAAAAAGGAATGAAAGTTGTTGACGCAACAGGCTCTAGTGAAGAAATACTTTTATTCGCTGGTTACGATGAAGAAACAGACGAAACTATTGTTAAAAGCAAGAATATGACAGTAGAAAAATACTTGACAATAGGAGCAAACTGTAGATTTGAAGACTATGTAAATCCCATCTTAGGTGGAAAAGGAACAGGGGCATTTACTCTATAGAAAGGAGAAAAAAATGGCAAGAATAAATGGTAGCGTATCGCAGAGGTCAGATAGTTATTCGTTTTTTATAGACTGGTCAGAAAGCATGAACTCAAATTATACAAGTACTAACCAAACAACAGTAAGTGCTACAGCATATATATATTGTTCAAAACATACAGCGCATGCTAGTGGATTATCTCAAAAATTAGTAATAGATGGAACAGAATTTCCAGCAACAAAATCAGTAAATTTAAGTTCAGGAGTAACAGTGGCATTAGTTAGTGGCTCGAAGACAATAACGCACGACGCAGACGGAAGAAAGTCCATTACTATAAGTGCTGATTGTGATTTGCCTGATGGTAATGGTTGGGGTCCTGCTTGGGGTAGTGCTAGTGGCACGGCAGAGCTAACAACAATCCCAAGAGCAAGTTCAATATCAGCAACAGACGCAAACATAGGAAGTTCTTCAATCATTATTATAAACAGGGCGAGTTCAGAATTTACTCACACAGTTACATATAGTTTCAGTGGTTTAAGTGAAAAAATAGCAACAAAAACAGGTAGTACAAGCTTAGGCTGGACAGTACCAACAAGCTTTTATCAGAAAATTCCAAACAGTCAAACAGGAACAGTAACAATAACTTGCGATACATATTCAGGAGACACAAAAATAGGAACAAAAACAACAACAATGACAATAAGTGTTCCAGAAAGTTCGCACCCTGTAATTGATAGTGCAACAGCAATAGATACAAATGCAACAACAGTAGCCTTAACAGGAAGTAATAAAAGATTAGTAAATTATAAATCAACAGTAAAACTAAGTGTAACAGGTAGATGTTTAAATTACGCAGGTTTTAGTAAATTAAGAGAAAGAAATATATATGATATACCTGCTACAAAAACAACAAGTGGTGCTACAACAACTGTAACAGGCACAAAGACTTATGAAAATAATACATTAGAACAATTTAAGATTTGCTTGGTAGATACAAGAGATAAAATGAGTGATTATAAAATTTTAAATCAAGCAAATGGAGATTTTACAGTAGTACCATATATTCCTTTGACAATAAATGCAGAGTTTAAAAGAACAACTCCAACACGGCGGAGGAGTAAGCTTAAGCTTTTCAGGAAATTTCTACAATGGCTATTTTGATACAGCTAAAACTAAATTTAATACACTAGGAATTAAATGGAGATATAGAGAAGCAGGCTCTTCAACTTGGTCAGCTTGGACAAGTTTAGTTTTAAATACTGGTTTTAAATATGGTACAGGAAACACATATTTTAGTGGCAACGGTACATCTTTACAAGAAATTTCACTTGGAACTGGATTTAACTACAAAAAGAACTATATTTTTGAATTATGTTATAACGATAAATTATCAAGTGTAACTTATTCTCAAACTGTCAAAGAAGGAGAACCTTGTTTTGATTACGGAAAAGATAAAAATGGAAACAATTATTTAAATGTAAATGGAGAGTTTTATAAAAAGAATGAAAAGTTAATTCAGACAAATATGATTACTTTTGCAAAAAATAATGACCAGAGCCTTGCTAAAGATACAAAAGTAACGTTAGAGCTTAATGAAGTGATTGCACAAATAGGAGACAAACTAAGTACAAGCAACTACGGGGTAAAGATAGGCAAAGGTGTTTCTAAAGTTAAAGTGAGTGGCATTGCGTGGATTGAGGCTGGATGGAGCACAAACGGTTCAGGTTACAGATGGTTACAGATATTGAAAAATGGTAATACATACAAAGATGTTGTTGCCATGGCAATGTTGCCAGAAGCAGTTAATGTGTGGGGTTCCCCTTCAATTCCTTCAGTGTTAGTAGAAGTCAAAGAAGGAGACTTAATATTTATGGCGGTAGCAGTATCTGTTGATGGTTATTGCCGAGCAGGAAGTTATGGAAAAGCTTCTACATATCTGACAGTAGAAGTTGTAGAGTGATGGAGGTGAGAAGAGTTGGATAATACAGTAACAACAGTAATAGCCTTCATAGTATCAATGATACCTATTTTTACCGTAATAATAAAATTAAATAGTACAATAACAAAGTTGAATACAACAATAGAGGTATTAACTGAACAAATGAAGTTTAGTCAAAAAGATAGAAATAAAATTCATGAGCAATTAAATGATCACGAAACAAGACTATCAATATTAGAATTAGAATCAAAGGGAGGTAAAATATAATGAAAAACAAGAAACTAATAATTTCAGCAGTTGTAACAGTAGTATTAGCATTAGCAGGAGTATTTTTTGGAATAGAATACTCACAAGAAGATGTAGACAAAATAAGCGAAGGTATAGAAACAGTAGTCAATATAGTGGACAACCAGTCTACAACAGAAATACCAGAAGCATATATAGAAGATGAACAAAAGCTTGAAGAGCAAGAAACAGAAGATGAAGGATTTGAACTACAAGGAGAAATAGCATATAACGGAAGTTCTGAACTTCCCAATGTACAACTAGGAGAATATGCAGGACTTACATATTATTCACAAATAGACCCACGTTGGAAAAATAAACTATATACAAGCACAGGAAATACAAGTCAAACAATGGGTTCAAGTGCATGTGGACCAACTTGTAGTGCAATGGTGGTATCAAGTATAAAAGGAACAATATTGCCAACCGAAATGGCAGATTTATATGTGCAATATGGATTTAGAAGTGCTAACAACGGCACATATTGGAGTGCATTTAGATGGACAGCAGACGTATTTGACATAGTCTATAAAGAAATATATAAACTAAATGATGTATGCGATTTACTAGAAGAAAACTATATGGTAATAAGCGCATGTGGAAACGGTCTATTTACAACAGGCGGACACTTTATACTAATATATGGTTATGAAGATACAAACGGAAACGGACAATGTGATAGTGGAGATAGATTAAAGATATATGACCCATACTTGTATTCAGGTAAATTCAACTTATCTACAAGACGTGGTAAGGCAACAGTTGAAGAAAATACAGTATATGTCGAAAAGGAAACATTTAGAGCTTATGCAAATTATAGTGGATTCTTTGCTTTCAAAAATGACAGAAGTGTACAGAACAGTACAGAAGTGAATAGTACAGATGTAACAACAGCAACATATACAAGATATGTAAAAGTAAATACAAGTTTAAATGTAAGAAGTGGACCTAGCACAAATTACAGCATAGTAGGCAGAAAAATACAACGGTGATAAAGTAACAGTATATAAAGAAAACTCGAATTGGAGCAACATTGGAATAAATGAGTGGGTATCTAGTGATTACTTAACAGATAGTAACGTACAGCCTATAAGTAATACAGTAGGGCAATATAAGAAACTAAAATCAACCACTACATTGTATTCAAATTCAAATTTGACAGGAACAAGATATACATATTTAAAAAATACAAAAGTTAAGATATTACAGAATGTGTCAAGTACAGTAGATAGAGTTTATATTAGTGCAACTGACAGATATGCTTATGTAGATAATTCAGCATACGGAACAACAGTATCAGGAGTAAATCTAACAGGGCAATACAAAAGATTTAAAAGCAATACAATAATATATTCTAACTCGAATTTGACTGGAACAAGATATTATTATTTACCAAATACACGAGTGAAAATATTAAAGGATTTAGGAAATATTAATTATATTTATGTAAAAGCAACAAATAGATATGGCTATGTTTCAGAAAATGTTTATAGATAAAAAATAAGCAAAAACACCCAAAAATCAAGGTATATAAGTATATTCATTGAAAATAAAAAAGGCTTAAAAACGATTTTGAAAGGTCGATTTTTGGCTTGATTTTAGGGAAAAAATAATTTGTATCGGTGTATTGAAATCTTGAATAAACTATATTATAATAGCAAAAGAAGGAGGGGATTCTATGAGCAAAATTATTAATGAATTAGAAGAATTATCTACTAATATTTTAATGAATAATGATATGCTAAAAATCCCTGTTGACGTTTTAAAACTTGCTAAATTAAATGATATAAGAGTATATGAAGCAGATTTAGAAAAAAATATTTCAGGAGCGATAAGATACGATAAAGAGACTAAAAAATTTGAAATATTAATCAATAAAAATGATTCTCCAGTTAGACAAAGATTTACAATAGCGCATGAACTAGGACACTTTTTTCTGCACAAGGAAATATTAGAGAATGAAAAAATACACATAGATATAATGTATAGAATGCCAGATGAAAAAGAAAAAGAAGTAGATTATTTTGCAGGGGCTCTACTTATGAATAAAATATTATTAGAAAAAATGTATGATGAAGATACTTCAATATTAGATTTAGCACAATTATTTAAAGTATCTGTATCAGCTATGACTGTAAGATTAGATATATTAAACTTGTTATGATAGAAGAAAAGAATAACCCTGCAAAAAACGAAATAGAAAGATTATTTGACTCAAAAACAGAAATAAAGCAAATGAAGAATCAAGAAGAGACAAAACCAATTGACGAAATTACTAAAAGATGGGGAATGAATGATAAATTAATAGATTTGTTTGCCGATAAAATAGAAGTAGAAAAAGAATTAAAAAACAAATATGCAATTTATTTGATATGGATCCTAATAGCACAATTAGTTTTACTAAATATTTGGTTTGCTTTAAAAGGATTTGGGGTTATAAGCTTTTCTGACACTACATTTAATATTTTTATTTCAGGGGGATTAGCAGAAGTCTTTTTGTTAGTAAGAGTGATTGTAAAATATTTATTTAAAGATAATTTATCAGAATTATTAAAAATATTAGTAAGAACTAACAATGGAGGAAATCAAAGGAAAAATAATAAAATAAAAAAGGAAAATAGTAAAG
>ERZ780178.569-NODE-569-length-27142-cov-3.589692_pt1 | contig 27142 bp, 11 predicted proteins | sample MGYA00511018_ERZ780178 | MGnify/ENA primary metagenome ERZ780178 (study PRJEB29588, sample SAMEA2151439) | human gut metagenome | biome: human gut; feature: human-associated habitat; material: faeces | place: Denmark | collected 2008/2010 ...
CCATTTCATCGCTTTTTCCATCTGCGGTATGCCGGAAGCTTCCGTCCTCCTGCGCAAAGCGCAAGAGCACCTGCTCCAGCGTCTGCCCATTTTTAACGAAGCGTTCGTCATCCGGAGAAATGCCGAGCTCCGTGAGCGCAACGATCACCTGCGAGACGGACTCGCTGTTCTCTTCACCCCACGAGGTATACGCCCCGTTCGGCTCCTGCAAATCTGCCAGCGCCGTAACGCCGCGCTCGACGGCCGCCAAAACATCCGCGTCCTCGCGGTACTTTGCCAGCGCCTGCAAGGCCATCGCCGTCACATCCGCGTCCGGCTCTCCGCCCGTGAGAGCCCAGCCGCCCGTTGGAATCTCCCGCCGCAGGATCTCCTCCACATACAATTCGCGTGTTGCCTGCGTGTCCGCTGCCGGATTGGCGGGGATTTCATAGTTCTTACTGTCCAGCGCCAGCAGCGCGAAGATCGCGCCGTTGACGCCCTGCCGCACCGTTTCGTCAAAGTCTCCCAGCGGCAGCAGCAGGTTGAATCCGGCAACATCGGCAGGATTCTTTCCAATGGCCGTCAGTGCCAGAACCACGCGGGAATACTCCGTGTTTTTCTTCCGGCTCAGAACGCCATTGACGGATACAATGTAATCCTCGACGTTTTTGTAATAGGCGTCAAAGTATTTCTGCGGCATCCTGACGCCGGATCGGGCCAGTCCAAACACGAGCCAGTCTCCGCCAACCGCAGCGCACGTTGGCTCCAGTATCTGCGCTTGCAGATACCGGGCCGTTTTTTCAATCGGGGCTTCTTCCTTGCCGCAGGCCGCAAGCGAAACGAGCATCGCAAGCAGCAGAAGCAGCGCCGATAATCGTTTGATGTGGGTTCCTTTCATACGCGCCGCCTCACGGGTTCTTGACCGTCTCGGATTGGCAAAGCGGCGCATTTGTCATACCGTTCAGCAAAAACAGCTTGACCGCCGCGCCATCGGGCAGTGCCGTTTCACCCTCTGCGGTCAGAATCCTTGTGCCCACCAGCCTGCCGTCTGCGGTATACACTGCCGCGATCAGCTTTGCGCCCTTGGGGAAGGTTCCGGAGATGGTCAGCTTGCCGCTCTGTGCGCTGAAGCTCCAGTTCAGGCTCTCTCCGATCTTTCCGGTCGATGTGCTGCTTCCCACGGTAATGGCAAACGGAATTTCTTTGGTTGTGGTTTTCTCACCGGGCTTCATGGTCTTGTCTGTAAGTTCGCTGTTGTGGTACATCGTCTGTCCGAGACCGTAGATCAGCGTAACGGATTTATCCTTTTCCGTCAGCGCTTTATCCGCGTCCTTCATCTTCATCAGCTTTGTCACGTCGCGCGTCACGCCGTTTGCATACGTTGCGGTCACCTTGAGTCCTGTGGTATCAAATTTATCACCCGCCTCATAGTGCGTCTTTGTCGGAGCCGATTCCACCTTCAACTCCTTGACTGCGCTGCCGTAGGCCATGAGATACCCGGAGTCGTTTTTAAAGTAGAGCGTACCGTTTTCATCGACGATTGGGCTGCAAAGCGCGTACTGCGCCTGCGGATCAACAGGGGTGAAAAGCTCATAGGCCGTTGTGTACGTTGTTTTTTCTACATACGCATTCGTCGAATACACCAGTGATGTTTGACCGGCATTATCCCGCAGTACGCGGAGCTTGCCGGGGGTATAGTTATCGAAGAAGTAGACGTAGACATAGCCGTCACTGACTTTGCCCTCATAGGCCGTTGTGAGCAGGCCGCTCGTCTGCGGATACCCTTGCGTTTTGGCACGGTAGGCAACGGACATATTGGACAGGTTTATGACTGTGATGTTGTGCCCGGAGTAGGGCGAGAACTGCCCCTCGCCGCTGACGCCGATGTAGGCGCGGCCGTTATAGACGACCGGCGTTGACGTGCTCATGCCGCCGAGCTGCACCTGCCCATTGTTCGTGATCTTCCACGAAGTCCCGTTTTTCTTCACCTGTACACTGTAGAGGTATCCGCCCTTGGAGGTAAAGTAGAAGGCGTTTGTCTTTTGGTCATAACAGACGGAGCAGCGGATGTCGCCGGTGAAGCCGTTCATGGAAGCAAGCAGCTCGCCGCTTTTCGGATCAAGCAGCAGAAGGTTTGCCGTATCGCTGGTATATCCGTCCTCACCGTCGTCTGTGCCGACCAACACATAATCGCTGCATACATACGCACCGGCCCAATAGAAGCCGCCCTTGCGCACATAGCGCCATGTTTCGGCCTTTGCCTCAGTCTGGTTCGCAGGATCTTCGTCGGTCAGCGACAGGCAGACAAAGCTCGCTTCCTCCACCTCTGAATTCCAGAAGCCGGTGTAGGCGTAGCCGTCTTTCACCGTGATCGGACTGTCCGGCTGACCGCCCAGCGGGTCGGTATAGATCCAGAGAGAGTCCAGCGTATCCGCGTTGAACGCCTGAATCCGGCCGTCAGAGAGGCCGACCAGAATGACGCCCTCGGCGTAGGTCGGGTTGTTGATGGCGAAGCTGGATTTGCCCGCCATTGTGCCCTCCTTCAAAATTGCGCCGGTATCCTTGTCGATTTTCATGAGCTTTGTGCCCGCGTAGACGACCACATTGCCATCTACAAGAATGGGATTGCTGACCGCATTGCTGCCGTGGCCCGTTCCGGCTTTCGTCGCCCAATAGAGCGTACCGCTTTCCGCGGAGAAGGGGATCGGCGCGGATGTCACGCCATTATTGCTGTTGGCCGTGCCGGTCATGGCGCCGCCTTTTGCGTAGGCTGTTCCGCGGAAGTCCGCCCATTGGGCGGCCATGTCTGTCTGGATTGCGCTGTTCGCCGGGGCCTGTATCAACTCCAGATAGATCGTCTCGTTGGGGTCATACTTGGTTCCGCTCACGAACGTCTCCGTTTCATCCGCGTTTTTTCGGATGCTGCCGAAATCCAGCTTGCCGTTCAAAAGCTGAATGGCACCGCTTTGCCCGATGTATCCATACTTTGTCGCGCTGTACATATAGGTAAAGCCCGTCGAGAACGCATACCTGCCGTCCTCGTCCGGCCAGAGTCGGATGCCGCTGACCTTTTCGTAGATGTAAAGCGCTGCATCAGACGGCGCAAGGGAGATCGCGGCCGTTATGCTGGCTTCCTTTTTGACCGTGATCTTGTAATCAGCCGAAACGTCGGTATCATAGCGATTCTGGACCGTGACAGTGATCGTTTCGGTGTCCATGGCGCCGCTGAGCTTTGCGTGGAAAACTTCGCCCGGCTTTGCCGTCTCGCCGTTTACAAACAGCAGATAGCCGCTGTCGTCGTCCCCATAGCAGACGCCGTCACGCGCACCAAGCTTCAGATCCAGGAAACCGGCCGCGCTGGGGATGTTGATGGTATATTCCTTCTGCAAAGACTTGAAGCCGCTCTGGTTCGTGTCATAGGTCAGCGTGACAGGGGTTCCGCCGCAGGTGATGTCCATGGAATCAAGCGTCAGCGAGCGCTTGATGGTCACCACATAGTCCGTTGAATAAGTGATCATTCCATCGCCATTGGAGGCGATATCTGCCCCCTCTTTGGATACACGGAACGTCAGCGTGTTGCCGCGCACGTTATTACGGAGGATCGCGTCTGTAATCGTTTTTCCTCTTTTGGTATCTGACGTTGTTGACGCCGGCGTTTCCTGCTGCTGCGCGCTGGGCCTTGTATCAGAAAGCGTCCGGTAGAGCAGCTTGCATTTCGTTCCGGACACAGTATCCGCCCATACTGCAAAGCTGCTGCTTGCATCCGAAATGGTCACGCCATAGGTAAGCTGCGCGGCAGAAAATCCGGTTTGGTCGCCATAGGTCAAAGGCAGATCGCCATGTACATTCCATCGCTCCTGCGTACCAAAAAACAGTTCCTTCAGCTGCAGCGCATCATTTCCACTCTGCACCTTGACCTTGAACATGTTTGCTCCAGCATCTGCTGTAAAGGTCTTTTCCGCATGGTAGCAGGTATCCAGCGTGGCGAAGTAGGTGTATGTCTGTCCGCTGACGACGGTATAGAAGTATACGGTGTTGCCTGCATCATTGACTTCCTCTCTGGACACAAGTTCTTCGCCGTTTTCATTGGTCAGGCGGAACTGCGTTCGCTCGTCCAGCATCTCGAAGGAAGCAATGGTGCTGGCACCCTGTTCCACTGTCAGCGTATAGGTCGTGGAATAGCCGTTCTTGGAGACAATGACCGAAATGTCCTGCTTCTCTCTGGTGACCGAGACTGTCGCGCCGTTGTTTTTGTCCAGCGCATAACCATCCACCGTGACGGTATAGCCATTGAAGGCCGCCGTGGGGTAGACCGTCACCGTGGTATCCTCTTTCAGAATTTTATAGGTGTAGGAGAGCTCTGTACCGGAGAAGGTCTTGTCTGCCGCCGGGCGCGTGCCGGAGCTGCCCACGAGATACAGGCCGGACAGCGTTGGCTGGCGGTTCAGATGTAAGGTCAGTTCCTCGTTCTGGGCATAGGCTCCGCTCTTAACGCTGGCCCGGAAGACCACCGTATTTCCATCTGCGCCGCGCATCAGCGTTTTTGTCAGCTGCTTGTTCTTCTGGCCTGATCTAATGGGTTCGCTGACAGATTCTCCGGCCGTATTGATATAGCTGGCGCGAATGCTCGCTTCGGCCGTCTTTCCGGCTTCACTCAGGCAGAAGCACGGATAGATGTTGCCGCTGAAGGTATCCGGCACGGCAGCGCTCTGCGTATATCCGTCCACAGACGCAGTCAGCGGGAAAAGCGCGGTGTCAAATTTATCATCATAGTCGCTGATTCTGGAAAGCGCGAATGCCCCTGTGTCGATCCATTCCTCGCTCGGAAGCGCGGGAAGATCTGTAAGCGTCTGATTCTGACCATTGACGGTCAGTGCGCCGCTGACGGATCTGTTGCCCTTTCGGATAAAGAAGGTGTACGACCCGTTCGGCAGGTGCAGCGCTCCGTCCGCTTCGGCGGTAAATTGCTTTTTGTAGGCGCTTTCCGCCGTGATCGTACAATCGGAAAAGGCTCCATGAAACGACACGGTATATTTGGTTCCCTGCGCGGCTTTATACTCCGAAATTGCCGTTTGAATGGCTTCCGCGTAGATTTTTGCAGCGTCGTCCGTCACGCCGCAGTAGTTCTGACAGGCTGCGTTATACGCGCTCTCCGCGGCCAGACGCACGTCCTGCGCTTCCTGCGAATACTGCACCATCTGCTTGATCAGGAGCTGCCAGCCATCGCCGATGTCGTCTGTGTCCTTATTCTCCGTGACGCAGATGAAGCCGCCCTGCTCCGGCTCGTTGCGGAGCCCAAGCGGGGATGGCGCAGAGAGTACCGTATACCCTCTGGCTACGCCGTTGATCGCGGACAGGAAGCCGCCGCTTGCCATTCTGAGGGTAATGCCCGCCGCTTCCAGCGCGTCACAGATGAGCTGACCTGCGGTAAACGGGATCTTTCTCGGCGCGACCAGCAGCGTCTTTTTCGTTTCGGCAGAGAAATAAAAGAAGTTCTCTCCGTCTGCGGACTGCGCGGCAGGAAGAGCTTCCACCTCTGCGTCTTCCGCAGGCGCGGCGTCCACGGTATTCTCCGCTTCGACCGGCTCTGCGTCCGCTGCCAGCACGCTGAGCGGCAGGCAGGACAGGAGCATCACCAGCAGGAGCAATGCAGATATGAGTCGTTTGCGTTTCATAGGGTTACCTCCCGTCAGTAGAGACAATTCAGCCATTTCAGCCGCAGTTTATGAAGCGGCTTGCATTGCGACTTGAGTTTGCCAAGCGTTTCATCATGGAACGCACGCATTTCGGCAAGCTGTTCCGGCATGATCGCACGGCTGGAAAACAGCGCCTGTGCGTTATACATGGTCATATCGTGCAGCTTCGCGGCGTACTCCTCGCCAAGCTGCTCCTTTGCCGTTTCACAGAGCTCCAGCATGGAGCCCGTGCCGCGCTTGAAGCCCATTGCTGCCAGCAATGCCGCACAGTCTGTAAACAGGCAGGCGGCTGCGGCGGACTGGTCTTCCTGCGTGAATGCTTCGTTTCGCTTTTTGAGGATGACCGCGTGACGGATGAAGATGGCCGCAAGCAGCAGAAGCAGCAGCGCGGCAATAAGGATGATCCAGAACGCGGGCTTGTTAAGAAGCCCGGTGCGCTGGCCGCCGTCCGGGGTGTTGTCCTCCGAATCGTCCGGCTCCGCGTCGTCCTGCTCCAACTCCTGACCTTCCGTTACGCGGGGGCCGTCGCCATTGCCTTCCTTGCCTGCGCCGACCGGCTTGATGCCGCTCTCGGTCTGCTCGGCAGAGAGGTCTTCGAGGCCCGGCGTCAGCGCCAGCGGCAGCCAGCCCACGCCGTCCTGATACACCTCGACCCATGCGCCAGCGGCGCTTGCGTCTACATTCTCCGGTTCACCTTCTGCGGTCTTGACCGTATAGCCCTCGACATAGCGGGCAGGGATGCCGTAATAGCGGAGGGCCAAAGCCGCGACGGTTGCGTACTGGTACGTTGTGCCGTCTGCCGCGTCAGTCAGCGGCAGCGCGATATCGCCGCTTCCATCGAAGCAGCGCTCCAAAAACGCCAGCGCCGCCGTCTGCGCCTGCTCTTTCGTCAGGCTGTCTTCCGGGCCGTAGCTTTCGCAGCAGCTATCCAGCACTGCGCCAAGCTGCGCGCGGAACTCCGTAGGCACGGTCAGCGCGTAGGAATATACAAATTCGCGGTACGCGCTTTCCATCTGTAAGTACGATTTCACGCCGTCCGATGTGTCATTCTGCAAAAAGTCCAGCAGCTCCGGCAGCAGGGTCTGTGCGTCCGAAACGGTCTCATAAGAATATCCGCGCTCACCGCGCAGACCGCTCGTTTCGACTGCGGACGGCTGGATTCTGTTTTTTGCCAGACCTGCGCGTTCCGGAAGAATCGTACACGGCTCATAGCGGTACAGACTGCACCCGGTAAGATTCTGCACACTGACGCTGCCGGACTGGTAATTGCCCATCAGCCGGGCCGCAGAAGCCAACTGGCTTTGCGGATAGAAGCCGGACTGATGCAGCCAGTAGAAGAGGTCTTTTCCCTCTGCGGCAGTTTTTGCGTCCAGTGCAGACCATACGCCGTTTTCATAGCTGTCGCCGACGAAGCCGCGCAGATAGAGCGTCTGCGCCGTGTCCGCTGTGACAGACAGGATGGTGTCTGTGCTTTCTGTCTTCACGACCGGTTCGGACAGATCGCCTTCCGGCAGAAGTTCTTCCGCTTTTTCGTAGCGCCAGTGATGCAAAGCGTCCTTCGCATTTTGTGAAAGGGTCTGCATCGTGCCTGTTTGCAGAGAAATTGCGGCTACGCCCGCCACGATCACGCCCACGAGCAGGAAGCTCGCTGCAGAGACAGCGTTTTTATGTTTCTGCCACGAAAGGAGCAGGATGCTGATTCCGGCAGCAAAGAGCAGCAGGATATCTGGCTGCACGAATGCTGCCGCTACGCTCAAGGCTGCTAATAGAACTGCCGTTAATGTCGGTACGCGCGAGAGCGCGACACTCATCATCGCAAGCAGAATACCTGCCACGATCCCGGCCAGCCAGAGGCCAGTGCCATCTGTTTCTGCAAGCGGCAGGAGGATACCTTTTTCCCCCGCCCAAAGGTCACGCAGCGTATTCCATGCCGCGCCGAAACCGTTCAGGAGCGGATTTCGCGCGAACAGGACAACGAGCAGCAGTGCCGCCAGCAGGATGGGGAACAGCAGCTTCGTTTTTCTGAAATGTCGGATAACCGCAGCAGCGATGCAGGTCAGAATACCTGCCCCAAGCAGCCAGAGCATTGCAGCAAAACCGCTTACCGTGTAGCAAATCACGACAAGCGCGAGGAAAATCAGGAGGGCAGACAGCAGTTCCAGCAGCGTTTGACCGCGCGTGGACTGCGCCTCGCGGTAGATTCCGGCTCGCAGGCCGGTCAGATTCTTTTGTTTCATATCGGCCCTCCTTACAGTTCCAGCTCGGAGAGCTGCGCGGCGTAGTCTTTCTCATTGAACCGCTCGCCGCAGACCAGCGCGGTCAGGCGGCCAATCGAGGAAAGCTGCTCCGTCTCGGCCTTGCGTTCAGCAGCCACATAGACCAGATGCGACCAGCTTCCGGCAGGTACTTCTTGAAGAAGCAGCGATGCACCGCTGACACCTGTAGCCGCTTTTGCCGTAAACAGACGCGGAAGCAAACCGATGAGGTCGTCCATATCCCGGATCTGCTGGAACACACAGCGGTCCGTGTTGCCCTCGTTCCAGCCGACTGTGAATTGCACGGACTGGGAAAGGAGGTTCCGGCAGACGGAGACAACGATTTCAGCTTCTGCATCGGTGCGGACAGCCGTGGGCGTTTCTTCCGTGCGCTCCCAGAATACCGCGGCAGAGCGCGTGATCGGCAGCGACGGATCTTTGACGATCAGCTTGCCATACTTGTGACTGAGTTTCCAGTGAATCTGCCGCTGGCTGTCGCCGGGAACGTAGTCACGGATCTGGAACATCTCTGAAAGGTCATAGCCGGGACGCTCGTTGGAATAATCCTCGGTATCGTCGATGTGCGCGGCCGCGGGGGACAGCACCAGCGTCTGCAAAAACGTATCCGGCTGCACGACGCAGGCGCTGTGCGCGTCAGGCTGCGTTTTCACGCCGATGAGGCCGAAGCAGTCATACAGACGGGCAGATTCCACAGTCAAGCGAATGCGTCCGCACCACGGACTTTGCAGTGAAATTTTCATTGTCCGTTTACCCTTCGGCCAGATGCCGCCGCTCACACTCACAATCTGCACTTCGCCGTTTAACTGGTTCTCCAAGCGCACCCGGCAGGAAATCTGGCAAATTGGGAAAACAGTCGGGTTCTGCACGGTCAGCTCTGCCGTTCCGCTCTCACCTTTGCGGAGATTTACCGGCAGCCCGACCGCCAGTTTCAGCTTTTTGGCCGCGTACAGGTTGACCGGCAGGCACAAAAGCGGCAGCAGCACCATGCAGGCGGCGAGGCCGAGCGCGATAGGTCTGGCTGTCTGGACGGAAAGGGTAAGAAGCCCTATCGTCAGCAGCAGCCAGACGAATTTTCGTACTATTTTCATTTTTTCAGCACCGGCATATCCGTCGTCTTGAGAATTTCAGCCAGCACGGTTTCCGGCTTTTCCTCCATCATGCGGGCCTTGCTGTTGAGCATCAGTCTATGGGCACAGACGTCCGGGAAGATCGCGGCGACGTCCTCCGGCATCACAAAGTCACGGCCATTGAGATACGCATACGCCTTTGCCATCCGGCACACGGCCAGCGCACCGCGCGGGCTGACGCCGAGCGCCACCTGCGGATGGGTGCGGGTCTTTTCCACGAGCGTGGTCACATAGTCCAGAACGGCGTCGCGCATATCCACTTTTCGCACGTCCTGCACCAGTCCCAGCAGTTCTTCCTTGTTGACCACGGCATATGCCCGGTCAAGGGGATTATCCACATGGCGGTCGCGGAGAATATTGACGCTGCTCTTGTGGTCGGGGTAGCCCATGCTGACACGAATCAGAAAACGGTCAAGCTGGGAGTTCGGCAGCATCGTCGTACCGGCAGAACCAACCGGGTTCTGCGTGGCAAGGACGATGAAGGGATTCGGCAAATCATACGTCTTGCCGTCCACTGTGACCTTGTGCTCCTCCATGGCCTCCAGCAGCGCGGACTGCGTCTTGCTGGAGGTACGGTTAATTTCATCTGCCAGCAGCAGATTCGTCATGATCGCGCCGGGCTTGTAGACGAACTCGTCCGCTTTTTTATCATAGACCGAGAAGCCGATGATGTCTGACGGCACGGTGTCCGACGTGAACTGCACACGGCGCGTCTCCAAGCCCAGAACCTTTGCAAAGGCCATGGCTGTCGTGGTCTTGCCGACGCCCGGCACGTCCTCCATGAGAACGTGGCCCTGCGCTAGAATTGCCATTAAAATCTTCTCGACAATCTCATTCTTGCCGACGATGACGGATTCGATCTCCTGTAAAATCTCGTTGATTTTTGTATTCATAGCAAGCTGCTCCTATTCGTTATTTTTTATGTCGTTATCCTTCTCCGCCGGTGTCTCCGCTGCCGTCGTCTCCGCTGTCAGAGCCTCCGCCGGGATCGCCGCCAGCGCCGCCGCTGCCGGAATCATCTCCACCGTCGTCACCACCGGGGGTATTTCCGCCGTCATCGCCGCCGGGATTTCCACCGTCATCGCCGCCCGGATTCAGGCCGGGAGACGCGGGTTCCGGTTCGCCGCAGGCACAGAAGCCATTGGCGTAGGTGTGTGCCTCGGACTTGACCAGTTCTTTCTGGCAAATGCTGCATACCACTTTATGCGTGCCGTCGCCATTGTCCACATATCGCCTGTTTTCTTCACAAACGTGATTGATGTATTTGCAAACTGAGCAGGCGCCGTTTTCGCCGTTCTGGTCGTGAACCTGTGTCACCGACAGGTGACAATTCTGGCAGGTCAGCGTATGTGTTTCGGCTGTCTGCGTACCGCTGTATTCGAAGGTGAAGTTCCTGCACACAGTTTTGCCATGGAAGGCGCCGCATTCCTCGCATTTCCAGAGCGAGCCGACCTGCGTGTAGGTATGCGTCTTTGCCTCTCCGATCACCTCATTGCAGCGTGTGCATCTCTGATAGTGGCATTCCGGATGCTCCGCATCGATGCTCCAGCGATCCGCAGTATGGCCCAATGCGTCCATCTGCTTCTCCACCGTCGCGCCGCAGGTTCCACAGACGTAGAGCATTACGCCGCCGTGCTCGCATGTCGGTTTTGTGCTCTCGTCCTGCTGCGTCGATTCATGCAAATCGTGCGCTTCTTCATCTTCAAAACCACAGTTATGTTCGCAGGTGATAGTATGCGTTTCCGAGTTGTTTTCTGCACTGTATTTGCGGACATGCGGCTCCGCATCGGTCAGGAGCTTTTTGCAATCCTCACAGACCAACGCGCAGGTTCCGTTCTCCTGATCGACATATTTCTGGTGCTCCTCCGGGTGCTCGCAGGGGTTTTCTAGACCGCAGCGTTTGCAGATCTTTCTCGTCACGCCGTCTTCTGTGACGGCCTCCAGTTCGTGCCGCACCTCGGACCAGTTCCCGCCGCCGAGGTAGATCACGCAGAAGCCCACATTCATAAAATCGCTGTCTTCTTCGTTGCGGTTGTTGCCGCCGGTCGCACTGTTGCCGAGGTCGTGGCCGTAGGCCAGCGTGTAGCGGAGCGTCAGGGTATCTCCCGGCTGCAGGTTGGCCTCGCCCATACCGACGCTGGGATACGAGCCGTTGATCTCATATTCCCAGCCGGAGCCCTGTGTAAAGTCGAATTCTCCAAGATCACTGCTGCGGCCATTCAGCTTGAGGCCGTTTCTGTAGATGCAGCGCCAGAGAATATCCAGATTTGTGCCTTCGCCGAATTGCGCGTCGATCATGGCGAAGTTTTCTGCTTCTGTGCTCTGCCACCTTCCGCTCAGCGCTTTTGCACTGCTGCCAAGGCCGCTCCCGTTGTCCAGACTTGCCAGATAGAAGCCGATACTGAGCGGATCATTGCAGTCCGCGTACCAGTTGAGGCTCCGCTCGGCCGTTCCAAAGGTTTCACCCGCGTCATAGCCCCACACAGCCTTTGCGACCGTGCAGGACGCGGGCTCGCCCGCAAGAACGTCGCAGGTGATGGAGGTGGAGCCAAGGCCGACGATGCCCATATCGATCACGATCGTTGCCTCGCCGAGCCGCTGCCCGTCGCCCGCGTACTTGCCTTGGAGCTTTATGACCTTTTCGCCTTTGTTGCCGAAAGCGTCTTCCGCGGTAATGACGAGTTCATACTCGATCTTATCGCCTTCGCTCGGCGTTTTGAGTTTAGACACCTTGTACTGCTGCCAGTTGCCGCTGGCAATGCCGGTAAAGCGGCACGCTTCGCCGTCCAGCTTCACGCTCAGAGAGGTACCGATGCCGCTGCTTGTGATGTAGGTTTTGTTATGCTCTGCATCCTCGCTCCACGCGCGAACCTTGAAGTCCAGCGGCTGACCGCTGGCGACGCTTTCGATGCCCTCCAGACTGCACTCGATCTTTACCTCCTGATCACCGCGGTGCTTATACGGGATGCTGATGATAAACGTGTATTCTTCGCCCGCGCCGGAGGCTTTGATGGTAAACGTATTTTCGCCCGTTTTGCCATCCTCGGCCAGAAGCAGCGTCACGCTGCCGGTGGGCGCTGTGAGTGTCTTTGTTCTGAAATCGCCTGACTGATAGCAGGTGACGGAGGTGATCTCAATGCCCGACGTGTCCTCGCCTGTGAGCCGCAGCTCGTAGCCAAGCAGCCCGTCCGTCAGCTGATTGTCATAGACATCTTCCGCATGGACGGTCTTCCTGTTTTCGCATTTCAGGACACACGGCTTCGCCGCGCCATCTTCCATAACGGTATACGCCATTTCAAGCGAAACGTCGCTCTGGTAGCGGATGGTGACCGTAAATGTGACGGTACGATCCTTGATCTTCGCAGTCACGAGAGCCGTATAGGTCGCACCGCTTTCCGTGGCATCCAGCTGCACGGAGCCGCTGTCCGTGCTCATGGCGGCCCCGTTGAAGCTGGCACCTGTGATCTGCGCGTCCTGTGCGCTCCGGCCAGTCAGACCGAGCTTATACAGAAGCTCGCTGTTATTGATCTGGTTATGCTTGATGGTCAGCGCCGCGCGCTTGTCCGCATCGCAGAGAACGTTCTGCGCCGTGACGGACTTTTCGTACCATGTAAATTGCAGCTGGAGATCGAGACCATCCTCATACGTTACGACGAACGTATAGCTGATGGTCTGCCCCAGCACCTCGGCGGTCACGGCGAGATAATACGTTTCCGTGTCCTTGCCGTCTGCGGCGGCCATCTGGATCTCGCCGGATTCCGAGAGCGTTCCGCGTTCGCCGTCCGTCGCCCAGTATTCCGCCGTGCGGATCGTTGCATCATCCGCGTTTTCGCCGAGGAATTGCAGCGCGTATGCGAAATTTCCGTCTGTCAGCGTGTCGCTCTTGACCGTGCGATTGACCGAGCCGTTGGCCGGGCAGGTGGCCTGACCATTGGGCTGCCATGTGAGCTGTAAATCGAGATCAATGCCGCTTTCCAGCCGCAGAACGAACGCGAAATTCACGTCTGTCTCCACGGTTTCGCCCTTCTGGTTCTTTTGCGTCGCATGAGCTTGTACGGTCAGAATATAGTTCTGGAACTCTGCGCCGTCCGGCAGCGTCATATCCAGCACGCCGCGCGTATCCGCTTCCTGTGATACACCGTTTCCAACTGCGACCTGCACACCGGTTATTTTTGCGTCGTCCGCGTCGAGGCCGGTGAGGTTCAGTTCATAGCGCAGTCTGCCGCGGTCGAGCTGGGCCAGTAAGACACGCTTGCCGACAGAGTCTCCGGGTGCGCAGACCATGGAGCTTGCCTGTGAGCCGTACTTGTACCACGTCAGCAGCGCACCGAGGTCAAGTTCTGTTTCCGGCAGATCCTCGTCTGTTTCGCCGGTGTCTCCGGCTTCCTCGCCCTCGTCGCCCTTGTTGGAATCCGTGTTCGTACCGATGGCGGCATCGGCCAGGACTTCCTGCTGGGGCTTCGATTCCGGCTGCTGCTCCGGCTGGGTATCCTGTCCCTGCTCCGTCTGGTTTTCCGTTTCCTCCGGATCGAACTGCTCCTGCTCGCCGGTCAGCTCGCTGTTGGTGCTGCCGCCCGAACCGGAAGCATCCTTGCTTTCCGCCTCACCGTTTCCAGCATGACCGGGCGCTTGCCCTGCCTGCAAAACAGTGATCTCCTGCGGCGCGGCTTGCAGGATGGGATTTTCCGGCTCGGCCGACCGCATGCCCATGAGCGGCAGACAGATACTCAGCAGCAGCGCACAGATCAGTACGCCGCAGCCGGCCTGCTGCACCCATGGGTACCTTTCAAGAAATTTTTTCATGTGTGTTCGCCCTCCGGGAAAAGGGCTTCCCCCTTAAAAAAGTCTGCATTTTGTGCAGCTTATTCGTACTTTTAAGAAGTACCCTTAAACGCACGAATAAGTCGCACGGTACCCCACGCTTTCGCGTGGGGTACCGCCCAGCTTGGGGTGGTTATCCAATATTCAATTCAGAACGTTGGACTGCGTGTTTCATTTTGCGATGTTTTCCATGAAGCGCATAAGGATGGTCGCGACCTGTGCGCGGGTGGCGGAGCCCTGCGGGTCCAGCTTGCCGTTCGAGCCCTGAAGGAGCCCTTCGGCGACTGCCCACTGCATGGCCTCTGCCGCGTATCCGCTGACCTTGTCCGCATCGGAGAAGGCGGTCAGGGCGGCGGACTTGCTCACGTCATAGCCCTTCTGCTTCGCGTAGCGGTACAGGATCGTCGCCAGCTGCTCACGGGTGATGACGCCCGGCATGTTGGTGCCGTCCGAAATGCCGTTGTCCATCGCCCACTTCTGGCCCGCCGCGTACCACGGCGTACCATTGGTGTTCACGCCCTCGACACGGGCGAGGATCGTGACGATCATGCCGCGCGTCGTATTCGCGTTCGGGCTGAAAGCAGTGGAGGACGTGCCGTTCATCAGGCCATTCTCATAAGCGTACTTGACGCCGTCATAGAACCAGTTGTTCGCGGAAACATCCGTGAACGGCAGATCCTTGCCGGTATCCGGCTTCTGAGAAGGCTTGCTCGGCGTGACCGGGGTGACGGGGATGATCGGGCGATCCTTGAACACAGGCGTTGCCGAAACGCTGTCTGCTTCACTTAGCTTGGTCAGCAGATCATCGGTCAGCTCCGTATACGGGCCGCCCGGATATTCCTCACCGTTGATCACGAATGTCCAGCCAAGGAAGTCCTTGTTGGGCATCGACACGGTCGGAAGCTCCTTACCGATGTCTTCCGGCGTCAGCGTCTCATTCGCGCCGTCCATCTCGATCGTCGCCGTGCGGCGATCCGAGGTCAGGATGACGACGGAGAAGCTGCTCTGCTGCCATGTTGCAACATTCTTTTCGATGGTCGGCTTGATGTACTCATAGCGATCCTCGGAAATCTGATGCTTGACATAGAGATTCTCCTGCGACATGCCGGTCGGGAGGGCGAGGCTGATCGTGACGGGAGCATTGATGACATGGTTATCAAGATCTTCCGCTTTCGTCGTATTCGAGCTGATCGGTGCGCCGTCAGCATTCTTTACGACGGTCGTATAAGTGACCTGCGGCTTGATCTCAAGCACCAGTTCATTTTTGCCGTCCGAAACGTTGTAGCTCGTGACCTCGATCTTCAGGTTGACCTCCGCCGTGACTTCGACTGTCTGGCCTTCTCCCGCATTTGCAGCGGCGTCCTTTGCCAGTTCCTTCGCAGTTTCCGTCAGCGTCTCGGCGGCTGCTTCCTTCAGACCATCGGAGGTGGTGCTGGGGCTGGTGATCGCGTTGACTGCCTTCTTTACTTCGTCTCCGGCGTCTTCCGGCATCTTGATCTCAGGCCGCTTTTCCTCCAGCTCGACATTGGGCGCTTTTTCGATCACACCGCTCATGTCGATCCGGTAGGTGCTGTAGCCGAGCGTAAAGCTGTCGCCGTTCGCAACAGGAGTTCTGTTCAGCGTGATCTGCGTACGGTCAGGGACATAGCCGACCAGACGGATCGTTCCGGTTTTCGCATCTACGACGGCGGAAACCGTATCCGGCGAAACGACAAGCCGTGTCAGCGCCTCCTGATTCAGTTCCTCGATCCGCTTGAGCAGATCTGCGAGCTTCTGCTTTTCAGAGGCTTTGAGATACGTCCGAAGCTCGTCGGTCAGTGCGTCATACTTCGCCTTTGCCGCGTCGATGTCGCCCTTGTCGGCAAGCGTCGCATTGGAGACGGTCGGAAGATCCGCGATGGCCTTCTTCACAGCGTCAACCGCGTCGAAGCCAGCAAGCTTATCGCAGAGGGCTTCAAGCTTCTGCTTTCTGTCTACGTTTACGGAAGACGAATCCTTCAGCGCATCCAAAGCCTGCTTGGCCTGCACGATGTCCTGACGATAAGTCTCGCGGTTCGTATAGGTCAGATCGTTGGGGTTCGGGAGCGCGTCGATCTGCGCATCCACGTCGCTGCCGCCGCTGTTTGCGCTGACGATGTGAAGCTCATACCAGGTACCGACATAGTCTCTGGCTTCCGTAGACTGGTTGTTCATGGAAGGCCAGACCGGCTCGCCGCAGCCAATGTAGATGGTGTCGCCGCTCACGACCGGGATAGCCTGCGTGCTCTTGTAGTAGCTGCCGCCCTCGGTGTTGTCGGTGACCTTCTCATTGAGGAAGCGCTTGACAAGATAGTTCTTGTTCGCCGCGTCCGTGGTGATGGTGAGCTCTGCCGCGTCGCCGTCGATCATGACGGTGTAGGAATACGTTCCGCCCGGCTGCGCGACGGACTCAAACTCCGGCGCAAGAACGAGCGTCTTGTCGCCGTCCATGACTTTGAGCGCCTTGAGCGTCGTGTCGGAGTTGTAGAACGTACCGCCGAGGTCTTCGCCAAGACCCGTGCAGGTATACATCACATGGATCACGTCGCCGTCTGCCAGAAGGATATTGCTGTTCTGGTTCTCCTGCGGCGTTACACGGAACTCGGAGAAGCTCAGGTTCACGAAGAAGCCGTTGAGCGTGCCCATCCAGCCGGACTCGTTGCCGCCCGTAAACTCGGAGAGCGTATGATCGCTGTCCTTGATGCCGGAAAGGTAGGTGATGCCAAACCCAGCGCCGCCGGTGCCTGTCCATGTGCAGCCCTTTTCCTTCAGCGCGCGGAGGATCACCGTCATCATGGTGTCGTTATCGCCGATGATGTAGTTTTCCTTGTAGACATAAGCGTTTTTCACGCTATAGTCCGCGGCTGTGGTCGGGCCGGTGTAGAAGAACGGTGTTCCATCATTGTCCTTGCTGTCGTCATAGGTGGTGTCTTCGATGATCAGCGTGACGGAGCCGGAAGGCGAACCGGGGTCAAACTCGCTGGTATACTGACCGTTTACACCCCAGTATTTCTTGTAATCCGCCAAACTGCTGCTTCCGGCGGCTTCCTTTGCCATCTTGCTTGCGGTCTCGCGGCGCACGCGATTGATGGCATCGACGGTCGGCGTCTGCGTTTCGTCCTTGATCTTCGCGATGCCGGTCTCATACGCCTTCTTGATTTCGTCAAGTTTATCGGCGTATTTCGTGTTGCCCTCGTAGCCCTTCATGACGGTTTCCAGCGCGGTCAGCGCGTCGGCTCTTGCCTGATCGACCTCGCTCGTCGTACCGGCGACGGGACCCCATGTCACGGTGATCTTGACGTCGTTGAACGGCATGATGAAGCCGATCTGCGCGTTTTTCGCGTGGACATTGATATGGACATTCGTCTTGCCCTTATAGGTGCTGGCGTCGATCAGCGTGCCGTCTTCATATTTCAGTACATTGCTGTCTGTCAGGCTCAGCGGAACCTCCGCGCCCTCGATGTTGATGTCGCGGATGGCATACTGTTTCCCATTGATGGTGTAGGTCATGCTGCCGGTCAGCGTCACGGTGTTGCCGCCCTCCTGGAAGCTCGAACCGAGCGCCTTGTCGGAGATCGACCATCCATTGCCCGAAATCACACCGGGACCCTTCATATTGCCGTTTGCAATTGCTGCGTTGCGGCAAAGAAGGTAAGCGGTATAGTCCGGACTGAGGGTCGCGCGAAGATCCTTTGTCAGCGCCGTCGCCTTCTCGATGGGAAGACGGTATTTGCTGAAACCAAAGAGCGGCAGAAGCTTCTTATTGCCGGTAGACTCGCCGTACTTATCATCCGTCGGCGTATTCGCCTGCAGGTAAGCAATCATCGCTTCGAGCGCCTTCTGGTCGTCCGGGTCATCCGTGATGAGCTTCTGCTCGAAGGTCAGCGTGTGCTCCTCCGCAGGCGGAAGCCCTGCCTTGGAAGCCGCGACGACGGCTTCGTACTTCTGAATCTCCTGCTCGGTCAGCTCTGCGAGCTGATACGGCGTTGCTTTGATTTTTTCGTACAGATCGGCAAGCGTATCGATCGTCGTCTGCGCGGCTGCGTCAAGCTTGGTGACTTCGTCCGGCAGCGTGGAGAGCTGATAGCGGAAGTTCCACGGATTGTTGACGTTCGTCTCGTCCATGTCGCTTTGCAGCTTTTTGATCGCCGCGATGGCCTCGCTCTGCGCGGTGCTGGCCTCGGCAAGCGTTTCCGCGTTGGCGATGCCCTGAACGCCGGTCTCATACGCCGCCTTGCGCTCTGCCCAGCGTTCCGCTGTGAAGGCGCTTTCGGGGTAGTTCTCGTCGTAGTAGACCTCGTCGAGCTGTTCGCGCAGACGAAGCTTCGCCGCACTCGGGTCAGTCGCCGCGTTCACATGCACGAGAACGGAGGGACCTACGGTGTAGCGCCCTTCGGTGTCCATTCGGAAGGCGTTGAGCAGCACATAGCCCTCTTCATAGAGTGTGATCTGTGCCTGACCGTTTTCGTCCGTCAGCGTGTTGGTCTGCCGGTGGACATAGGTCATTTCCGCGTCAGCCGCGTCTTCCTTCGCCGCGCCGTAGTAGATTTCCGCGCCGGTGAAGGGCTTTGCGCCGTCCTTAAGGAAGGGGAACGCGCTCTCGGATGTGACGGTGACGGGGAACGGGACGCCCGCGGTCACTTCCTGCTCCACCTGGATCGTGCTGTAGCGGAACCAGTCTACGATCTCCAGCATTTCCTGCGGATGCGTGCCGACGGTACTGGAGTTCAGGATCAGGCTCGGCGTGAACCAGATCATGCTCAGTTTGTCCCCGTCGTGCAGCTTGATCGCTTTAAGCGTTTCATCGCCAGGGTTGTAGCCCTGGCCGAAGCTTACGGGGTAAAGCAGCTCTCCGTTCAGGAAAAGCAGAGATTCTGCATTTGCGTTGTTGCTTTTGTTGTACAGCTGTCCGTTTTCCTGACGTGTACACAGAAGCTCATATGCGCTTGCGTTCGCGGGGAGCGTCAGCGTCGCCGTGCGCGTGTTGGGGTTGCGCAGTGCCTGACTGTCTCCCACTTTTCCGTTGTAAATGTCCGACGGGTCCAGAACAGACAGCTTCACCTGAATCTTCTCTTGCTGTTTGGTTTCCAGACCCAGTGCCGTAATGCGAAGCTTACGCAACGCGGCTTGCAGACGCCCCAGCTCATTTAAGCCGATGGTAGAGTATGCAGGCGTTTCATTCACCACCGCTTCCGCTGCGGTCAGCTCATTTCGAAGCGCCTGAACGCTTTCATCTGTGTAAGCACTCAGATCTGCGTTCGCGTACCGCGTGTGCAGCTCTTCAATTGCGTCAGCCACGACTCCTGCGTGCTTCGCAGCGTGGGGATTGGTGATGCTTGCGCGTTTGTCCAGAGCTTCGCGTGCCGTCGTGAGTTCTGCCGCCAGATTCTTCAGTTCGTCTTGCACCGCCGGAGTGTTGTCGGTGGTCGGATTACCACTGGCATCGAACATGCGATCCATCAGACTGACTGCCGCTTCCTTGGCTTGTATGTACGCAGACCACGATTTTGGTGTATAGTCGTCCTTTTTCGTGATGTCTGCTGCCTCGATTGCCTCATGGAGCAGCGTCGTGTTGGCGTTTTTTGCTTTGATTAGATTCAAGACAGCATTATTCAGGTTATCCGTTGCTTCCTTGACCTTACTTTCAGTTGCAGATTCATCCGCGGCAACAGTCTTTGCAGCACTCAACGCATTTCGCATCTCATTCCAGAAGCCCGTTTTGCTCGCAATTTTACCGTTCCACCGATCATTTTCATGCCAGTAGAAAGTGTCCTCGTCTGCATCCGCTGGAGCATTGGAAATTGCGCTGTTTAGTTCGCTTTTGTCTACAGAGTTTCCCTGTTTCCATTCGACAATCAAATACCCTTTGGGACCACCTCTACGGCCATCTTTGTATAGCCATAACAAAATATGCTCGCGAGAAGTGTCTAATTTTTGAGCGATTGTATCAGAAAACGAAATGGAAGCATAGAAAGCGGAAGCGGGAACAAAATAATCCTTATCCTTATAGCTAATATTTTTATCTATGCAACCAGTTTCATCAGTATAGGATGTATAAACATTATTGTAAGTAGAGCTATCGCTACTGCTTACTCTTAATGTTTCATACGACGTGCTATCAAATACCAATAAATATACTGGTAATGCATCACCATCATATTCCAGAGAACCTATCCGCTGATTTTCGTCCATGGCCTCGTTTAGAATATACTCAGAGCCCGCAGCGCTGCATACAACCGCGAATAGGTTTGCAGCTAGAATAATGCTTAATATCAGTGAGATTAGTCTCATTGAAAAAGGGTGCCCACTTACGTGGGCACCCTTTTCAACTATTGCGATCTTGTCTCCTGCCATGGCATTACGAGCAGCTCAGAACAACAATATACGGGGACTCCGTACCGTTCTGCGTAATAATCTGCACCTTTTCACCAGAGGCAATACTAAAGGTATAACCATTTTCGCCCGAAGCATCTACTGCGCTGCCATTTACAAACACATGTGCCTCAGAAGAGTAAATGGTATAGGGACGGGCAGTAACATCTACAACTGCCATATTGCTTGTCGTAATTTTTTTCTGACCCCAGAGTTCCAAGTCGGTCGTTGCCGCGCCAGTGCCCTTGGTAGTAGCCTTATGCGAGCCAAGCAGTTCAGAGGAGCTTTCGCCCATGATGCCGTTCATCTGCATCACGCCAGTGTAGCAGCGGACATAGCGGATCGCATCCAGATTGACCCGGGTTCCAGAAATATCCCTACCAGCCGTGTCCGTTCTGCCAGCGGGATAGACGGCCCAGGAGATGTCGATGGGGTCGCCGTTGCTGTTGTCGTTGCCGGTACGGCCCGTGGTGTACGGGTTGACCTGAGCGCCGCTGCGCAGCCCATTGGGATGGCAGTCAAAGTAGCCGAACAGGAAATCGTCCGGAGCCGTCGAATTCGCATTGTTGGTCTTTGGCGGTACCAGCTTCACGCCCTTGAGCGTCAACCGTGCTCTGCTCGAAGAGGTTTCTGCCTGATAAGCGCCAAAGCCGGTTGTGGTCAGACCGCTGATCGGATTCAGCAGACCGTCCAGAGCAGACGTCCGCCCGTTGAGCGCCACAAAGTAGTTGCTGTACAGCGGGAAGTAGCTATGGCGATGCCAGTTGTTGACGGCAACCGTGCCGCTTTCCGTATCAGCCTCGATGGAAGGACGAATCTTAAAAGTAGAAGTGTAAGGAACCGCGACGCCCGTCGTATTTTCTTCTTCCTCCGGATGCTCATAGACCGCAGTATAATCCCAAACCGCGTAGCCCTTATTCGTGGTTTCAGGGCGATAGTGCAGGCTGCCCGCGATGTCGTACCAGTTCACGCCGTCCTGCGAGACCTGTACGCAGCCCGGCTCGGCCCAAGTGCTCATAGCGTTGCCGAAGAGAGTGAAGTCCACACCGTAGGCATTGTTCGGATCGTTGTAGATGCCGCCGCTCACATACGCGCCGCTGGCATCACGGGTGATCGCGCCAAAGTCCAGAACGGCATAGCCGCCGAAGGAGCCGAGGGAGACGCCCGTGGTCACATAGCCTTCAACAAGGTTCTTGAGCGTGGTCTTGTCCGCCGCAGTGAACGGGCCGCCCCAGCCGGAGCCGGCCGCACCTTCGTTGACGAACTGGCCGGGAGCCGGCAGAAACGCCACGAGGCCCTGACCCGCGACCTGTGCGGTCGGAGCCGGGACAGAGATGGAGCACTGGCCGCTCACGCCGGTACGCTTGATGGTGATGGTCGTGCTGTCGCCGTTCAGCGCAACGATGCCGTAGCCGCGCGTGGGCTGACCGGGCTCCTGCTCCGCATCCTCATAGAAAGCGAAGGTCGCCGCGTTGCTGGTCGTCACTGTGACGGAAGATGTGTCGAAATCTGTGCCGTTCGCGTTGCTGAAGATCAGCGAGAACGACTGCGGGATGTCGCGGCCGGTGTCTGCGGCAAGGCTGATGCCGCGGTTGCCCGCCGTGCCGTTGAGGACGAGGCCCTCATTGGTGGTCGATACCGACACCGTCAAATTGAAATCGGTGAAGGTAAACGAGCTGAGCGTGTCGTTGGTGTCCACTGCGAAGGCGCTTGCGCCCAGAGCGAAAACTATGACGACAGCCAAAAGGATTGCTGTGAACTTTTTCATAGTTCTTCCTCCTATATTGTATTTTCCCGGTTTCTTTTTGCCCGCGCAGTCGGGATGTCCTGCGCGGAACGCACATTCTGTATCCCGCTTCTCCCGTGCGCTTTTGAGAAGCGGCTTTATCTAACGGCGGAACAACTCGCCGCTAAATACATGCTGACACACTACAGATACAGTATCGTTTCCTGTGCTCCCATGCGCCCGATATGGTGACCACGTTTTCCGCTTCCTTGGCGCGCTCTTATCGTCGCGGCGCTTCGCCGGAAGCAGTATTCTTTCCTGCTGCAGCTATTCAGTTGTCGGCGCGTATCGCCTTATTGAGACGGGCAAAGGCCCGCTGGATTCTTTTTGGGGGTTCCCCGGCTCTGTGTTCCCAATACAGAGCCGGGGAGACTCGGTGCGCCGGGATCGGCGCATTGGCAGTCAGCCCCAGGGGGATGGGGCCGGTCTATCTGCAAATCCGTTCCCACGCGGATCGCATCCGTTATTCTTGTGAAGCGTTTTCAGCTTTCGGTACGGACGCTGGTGATTGCGCCTGCGCCTCGCGCCGTGCTTCTTTTTTCGCCGCTTTCTTTGCCGCCTGCTCCTGCCGGAACTGCGTCAGCTGCCGCTGATACTCCTGCTTGAACTCCGACGTTTTTCGCGGATTCCAACTATCGGGGAACTTGATGCCGCGCATCTGCAGCGCATGCAGCGTCCGCCCGGTGATTTTTTCATCCAGCCAAAGGTCTGCCCGAAAGCGCCGGCCTTTTCCTTGAATGGGGGTCTTCCGTTTTTTCATCCTGTGATTTCCTTTCTCCAAATAGATTTCATATTCTTTGAAAGAAAATCTATGTTTGCACTTCGGCGGCCTTTGCCGCGCGCTTTTTCTCGGACTTCTGTTCGCGCCGAGCGGCTTCGGCCGCTTTTTTACGGTCTTTTTTCGCCTGCGCGTGCAGCGCGGACTGGCGTTCGTACTCCGCCTGGAACAGCGCTGTCCGTTCCAGCGGGAAATTGCTTACAGCCGGGCCAGTGCTGACCGGAAAGCCGCTGTATGCCAGCGCGTTGCCCCACGAGCCAAAGCGAAGGGCCAGCAGATCGCCGCCGAGAATTTCAGACTGCGCCGGGACGTGCCCCAGCTCCGCCTGACATCGCCGCAGATACTTTGCAAGTTCTTCCGGTGAATCATCCTGATGCGCTAATATGAATTCAATATTCTGTCGGGAGATCTCCACCCGCGTGACCTCGTTCATCTTCTTTTCGTGCAGTGCCCGGTTATCCCGGTAGATGAAGGGCTGGTTTTTCATGTCCGCACCCCTCTGGCACGGGCTGCGTCCAGCTTCTGCATCCACGCAGTTTCTTTTTCGCAGAGGTCTCGCACGATCTTCCGGTTCGCAAACGACGGGGGATTTTTCAGGAATTCGGCGGCTTTGCCGTCGTAGATGCTGCGCAGCGCCTTTTGCCACGAGCCAAAGCGGAATTCAAGGAAATCTCCGCCGATGACCTCTACCCGCGCGGGCGGATGGCCGATGTCCTCCATGCAGTCCCGCAGGTACAATGACAGCGCCGCAAGGCTGTCGTGCTGGTGGTCGAGAATAAACTGGGTGTTCTTCTTGTTGATGATGTGCCTGACGCGATTCAATACCTGCTGGGTGCAAGCGTCCGGCTGGCGTTGCTGTTCGTCGTGCATGATGCTCCTCCTATCGTACTTTTTCGCATACCATCCCTATGGTGGGATAATCTGGATATGACACAAAAAAGGCGCAATTTGTTCCGTAAAGGGGAAACAAATTGACGCCCGTGCCAAGTACGATAAGCAGATCATCGTGCCGCCTACCATACGTTTTTGTTTACCTTCTGCACGTCGCGGGATTATAAAACAGACAGAATCCCATGTAGCGAGAATAGCAATTCTTCCGACTCGGACTATGGATGCAGATCGCATCCGCGCTCTGATTCCTACCTTCTCATGGGAAACCCCACAATGGCGGCCTTTCGGCCACATGACCCACCGACAAGCGCTGTCTTACGCTTCCCCGCGGATCACTTTGGATCTTGCTCATCCTTACGGCTCCGGGCGAGCAGCCGTGCACACTCCCAATGCGCACAGCCTTCCTCTTTCATCACAAGCTCAGTCCAAACATGGCCGCGACCTGTGATTACACATCCTCAGCAAACAAAAACCAACGATATGAAATTGTAAAATTGCAGAATCGAGTTTCTAGGTTTGTGGTACCCTAAGCCATATGTACGGCAAGGATTCTTTCGTAAAGTGTCCCACTTTACGCGAAAGAAAAAACCAAGATATTCTGCTCTCGTCTCTATTATACAAGCAGACAGGGAAAAGTCAATCTGATTTCATACACAAATTCCCTGTTTTTCTGCAAATTATGTTATGTTTTGCGCTCGCTGCATGGGTATCCGGACGTGCGGGAGCCAATGCGAAACGATATTGCCTTGTATTTGCCGTCATGATTCTGGTAAAAGGATAGGTGAAGCAGTTGCCTAGGTACGGAGAAAACATCTACCGCCGCAAGGATGGCCGCTGGGAAGGGCGTTATATCGCAATGCGTCTGCCGGATGGCAGGGCGAAGTACAAGTCTGTCTATGGAAAAACGCATGATATTGTCAAGAAAAAGCAGCTGGCGGCAATTCAGGCGCTGGCAAAGGAGCCGGCCGCAGCCTGCGATCTGACGGTAAAAGAGCTTTTTGCGCAGTACCTTGCGCAGGCGGATGTGAAACCCTCCACGCGCGAACGGTACCGCTTCATGATCGAACGGCACATTCTTCCGCGGCTCGGACAGACGCCTGTTTCCAAGCTGACGGCGAAAGGACTTTCTGACTTCCTGCGGCATTTGAAGAATCACGGACGGCTGGACGGAAAAGGCGGCCTGTCTCCAAAGACCGTGCGCGACGTGGCTGTGCTGATAAAGTCGCTTCTTCGGTTCGCTCAAGCGGAATATCATTGTGTCTGCGATGCGCTGAACGCGCGTCTTCCTGTCTATACGCAGAAAAAGATCGAGGTGCTTTCCGACACGGAGCTGGCCGTGCTGGGAAAAGCCCTATTGCCGTCAAAGAAAATCAGTCTGGCCGTTATGCTGGCGCTGCACGCGGGACTGCGCGTGGGCGAGGTCTGCGCACTGCGCGTTTGTGATATTGATTATCTGGCAGGAACGATTCAGGTCTGCCGCTCCGTGCAGCGGATCACGCTGAACGGCAAGTCTCAACTTCTCGTGCAGCGGCCCAAAAGCGACAGTTCGGAGCGGATCGTGCCCCTGCACCCGGAGCTGCTGCTTCTCCTGAAAAAAGCGACGGCAAAGCTGCCGTCTGATGCCTATATTATGGCCGGACAGATCGGCCAACCCATGGACCCGCGCACCTGCCAGTATCAGTTCACGGTGCTTTTGAAGCGCTGCGGCATCCATCACCGGGGGTTCCACGCCCTTCGGCATACATTTGCCACACGCTGTATTGAAAACGGCGCGGATATCAAAAGCATTAGCGAAATGCTGGGACACGCGGATATCAAAACGACGCTGAAATTATACGTTCATCCGTCGCTTGAGAGCAAACGCCGCTGCATCCAGCAGATCAACTTTCTAAAGATCGGTGCTTAGTCTGTCTTTTTGCGCCCACCGGCACATATAGCCGGTGGGTTTTTGTCTGCCGATTTGCCGTCAAAAATCTGGTCAGTCAACCGCCGAAGCCCCTGTCATTGCAGGCGCTTCGGCGGTTCTTTTCGTAAAGTGGGACACTTTACGCGAATTTTTTCTTTCAAAATAAAAAATGTGATTATTTATTTTGGAAGAGTATTTGTCCAATTGTTCTGAGTTACTCCGAATCCAGCGTTGATTTCTGCACTAGGAATAGGAAATACTAAATTTGATATTTCGTAATTAGTATAAGTAAATTTGATGGCTGGAGCACTGTTGGCATATACACTGACTCTTTCATTCCAGCGACGCAAATCATATAGACGCATACCTTCTTGGAATAACTCACGAGCACGTTCGTCTTTTATAAAACTCATAAGATTTTCTTTTTCGCTCGGTAAATCGTTTGTTGATTTTATATCTAAATTACGCTTGGCTACTACTAATAAAGCTTCTTTGGCTTCATTCAATTTGTTTAATTGTACATTTGCTTCAGCCTTAATTAAATACATTTCCGGAGCATTTACAATATAATTAGTTCCACGAGCAGGGTTACCTGACGAAAAGTGAGCAATTTTACCACCTGTGTAAACAGGTTCAGATTCTGTAGAAGTTTTATCTCTTCCATCAATAAGAATTTTACGGCAATCGTTAGTTGCATACATTGAAATTAGTTTAGGACTAGGACTAAAGTTGTATGTAGACCACAAAGTTCCATATGAATTAGCTGACCAGTTTGTTGTATTAGTAATAGCTAAAGCAAACATACTTTCGGAATTTGATATTTCACTATTATAAAGAGCTTTGTATGCATTAGCATCGTTGGTTAAAGTAGTAATACCCGCTATTTTTAGTGCTTGTTCTGCATAGTTTCTTGCTTCATCCCAATTTTCTAAATATAGGTAGGTACGGGCCAATAAACCATTAGTAGCAGCTTTTCCTAAATATTGGAGTTCTCCTCTGTCTTTACCAGCTGCTTCAAAATGGGATAATGCATTTTTTAGGTCATTGATGATGGCTTCATAGCTTTCGCCAACAGTAGAACGGCTGATTTTAGTCAATGCTTCTTTGGGTTGGTCAATTATGACGATTCCTAGTTCGGAAGAAAAATCTTGTCCATTCACTTTTATTTGGTGCCCATAAATATTAGTAAGCAATAATTGTGCGTAACCTCTTAGAGCATAAGCTTCAGCCATATACATATTAAGTTCTGTTTTTTCATCATCGCTTGCATTGTTATATAGTGCTTGAGAAGCTTGAATTACACGTGCTGCATTATCAGCTGTTTTATAACCATACTCCCAAATACTTTTTAAATAAGTATCTGTATCTGTAAAAGTATAGGTATAAATACCATCAAAATGTCCGGTTTTAGTATTCCAATAAGTAATATCTGTAGGAATATCACCAATAGCTAAAGCATAGTTACCAGCAAATGCATAATAAAATAATTGAT
>ERZ780178.582-NODE-582-length-26772-cov-11.359546_pt1 | contig 26772 bp, 20 predicted proteins | sample MGYA00511018_ERZ780178 | MGnify/ENA primary metagenome ERZ780178 (study PRJEB29588, sample SAMEA2151439) | human gut metagenome | biome: human gut; feature: human-associated habitat; material: faeces | place: Denmark | collected 2008/2010 ...
ACACATATTTTCTTGTGATAGAAGTGGATTATCCGCTTTACCACTCATCATTTCATATGGAGTTTTCATTCCTATTCCTTGATGAGGTCTTGCCTTATTGTACATCATAATAGCATTGTCTATAGAATTACGCGCATCATTAAACAATAATTCGCCATTGTTAAACAGCCAATCATTCTTAACCGTATTATTAACTCGTTCTGCCAGAGCATTATGAAGAGGATCTCCTGTCTGAGTCATACTAATTCGTATGTTCTTTTTCTTGAGTACCTCCACGTACATAGCAGAAGTATATTGTACACCTCTGTCCGAGTGGTGAATACTTCTTGCATCAATAGCTATTCCAAATGACTCGTAACATTTCATAGCCATATCTAAAGCTGCAAGTGGACCATCTGTCTCGAGTGTTTCGAAGAAACAATAACCAACTATATAGCGTGTATAAGCATCTGTTATAAGTGACAGATAACCAAAGCCTTCCATACAATACACATAGGTAATATCACAAACCATTAATTCTCCTGGATAGCTTGCTATTAACTTAGGGGATGTGTTTAATAAATCTGGATAAATTTTGTTATTGTGATTAGAATTTGTCGTACGAGGGCGAAATTTCTTTTTTCTAAGCATTAAGCCATTTGCACGTAGTATATCATAAAATCTATCACGACCTAATGTGAATTTTACTCCAAAGTATTGTTTACATAACTCATGAAGCTCACGACAGCCAGCCTTGGGAAGGTTGCTAGGAGAACGAATATACTGACAATACCACACTACACTTGAATTTAGAATATATTCCTCATTCGTCTTCTCTGTATGTTTGTAGTACCCTTGTCGTGTTATGCCAAGTAGTTTACACAAAGGATCTACCTTATAAAGGCTTTTCTCTTGTGTCAGGTATGCAACTACTTGGCATCTGAGTTTTTTCTAATTGGGATGGCATACTTCTGCTCTGCCAACAAAATCATTTTTTCGTATGCGTCACGAGCCATTGTAACCCGCTTGAGCTCAAGCTGCTTGACCTTGAGTTCAAGTCGCAGACGATGCAGTTCTTCTTCTGCTGATTCTGATTTGTCTATTGAAGGCAATGTTTCCATAGAGCTTGTTAAAGTAGTAGATACTTTTTTATCTTCTGTTGCAAAGATACGAAGCCAACGTGAAATACGATTACGACCTAAACCGTTTGCCTTCTCAAATTCTCTTTTTGTTTGATCTGAAGCGAGATATTCTTGTAAGAATTTTAATCTACGCTCATCTGTCATGTCTGAATACGCTCTCATTTTGATTAGTAAAGTGTCAACTTATTCAGTACAAGACAAAGACACAAAGTGTTTTTATGCTATACTTAAAGGAAATGAAATGAAAGATGATTTTGGGCTTTTCCAATGGATTGACAAATATAACAGGGACACACGAATGTGTGATATACATGAGGCTGCAAGAAACGCTATTAAAAATACTGTAATATCTGTAATTAAAGACATAAAATTTCCACACAAGAGCGAAATGCCCAATTCTAATGTTGTTATACAGTCAAGAGATGATGCTCATGTGGATCATTACGATAAAGATTTTTCTGAAGTTTTAGCAGATTGGATAGAACAAAAAGGAGGTATCGATGTTGTATACAAAAAAGTCAAGCCCACGGAGCCTAATAGCTCAGACTGTGAATTTATAGAGGATTCAACTAAAAATGATTTTGATAGTTTTTGTAGCCAAAACAGTCATTTAAGAATAATTTCAAAGAAAGAAAACCTTACACGTCCTAAAGTAAAAATTAAAAGATAACATTTTGTCTTTTCCCCCATACAAATGCTTCCGTACTTTCGCAGTATGAAAGCATTTTTCAATTTATCCCTACCCAAAGATTGGCAATCGCTCTCTGACAGCCAACTTCCCCAACTTTCACACCCCTAAAAACTTTGTTCATTTGTTTTTACAGAATTTACATTTATAGTAGAATTAGTTTCTTATCCATTATTTCCTAAACTGTAAGCATCCCCTGCACTCGTAAAATAATACTTCATGCAGAGCACAAAAAAGAGGTCTCTAAGTGAATTAGAAACCTCTCGTTGGAATCATAAGTGACTCGCTTGGGGTTCGAACCCAAGACCCCAACATTAAAAGTGTTGTGCTCTACCAACTGAGCTAGCGAGTCAATCCGTTTTGCATTGAGATAAATGAATCTTTATCTGTTTTGCGAGTGCAAAGGTATGTCTTTTTGGTAAAACCACCAAATAAATCTTACTTTTTTTTCATTTCACCATTAATTATTTGAGTTCTTGCGTAAAAATTAACGAGTTAAGGAAAGATCTTTATGTATAGTTGTCCGTACAATGTCGGGGGACGTCGTCCCTAAATATATTAGGTATGCATCAATCACTCTATGCGAACGCCTCAAACATTTCGATAAAGCGCTTGGAGAGTCCAACCTTAATCTACATAGGCGGCATATCGCTTCGTAGTTAATGCAAACGTAAAAAGGAAGAAGTTTTAGGGCGCACCATCCTAATACTACCTCAAATCCGCATCAAATATTAGCAAGGGCGACTTCAGCAGAATATAGCCTTTGCAGCGCTTGATAAAACTGCAATTCGCTACAGAGCCACAAATAACAGTCCAAAGACCCCCAATTATTGAAAAAGTCGTTAGAGGCTGAGATAAATGCATTAAAGTCACTAAATTTGCAGCATAAAAGCGTGAATGCGATGTTATTTGGTTTTCTTCTCCACCCAAATAAACCTTTTCGCGAAGCTAAATGAGCAAAAGAAAACGCGTTTCAACATAGCCGTGGCGAGAAAAGGTGCGCAAAAGCGTATAAAAACACGCACTATGCTTTTAGACAATATACATTATATATAAGTATGCAAGGATTTATACAAACAGAAGAAATAAAGGCCGAAACAGCTATTCTTGTGGGCTTGGTAACAAAGAACCAAAATGAACGCAAAACACAAGAATACTTAGATGAGCTTGAATTTTTGGCCGAGACAGCAGGTGCTGTTACCGTAAAGCGTTTTACGCAGAAAATGGACGGACCTTCCTCTGTTACCTATGTCGGAAAAGGTAAATTGGAGGAGATTAGAGCTTATATCGAAAGTGAAGAAGAGAATGAGCGCGAAATTGGTATGGTGATATTTGACGACGAACTCTCTGCAAAGCAGTTGCGAAATATCGGTCAAGCACTAGGCGTAAAGATACTCGACCGCACCAACCTTATTCTTGACATATTTGCCATGCGTGCACAGACAGCGAATGCAAAAACGCAAGTAGAATTGGCACAATATCGTTATATGTTGCCTCGCTTGCAGCGTCTGTGGACTCACCTGGAACGCCAAGGAGGTGGCTCTGGCTCGGGTAGCGGCAAAGGTGGCTCAGTAGGTTTGCGTGGTCCTGGTGAAACGCAGCTTGAAATGGACCGCCGTATCATTCTAAACCGTATGTCGTTGCTTAAGCAGCGCTTGGCCGACATTGACCGACAAAAAACAACACAACGCAAAAACCGTGGTCGCCTCATTCGCGTGGCCTTGGTGGGATATACCAACGTAGGTAAATCAACATTGATAAACTTATTGGCCAAGACAGAGGTATTCGCCGAAAACAAACTCTTTGCTACGCTTGATACGACCGTTCGTAAGGTAATCATTGACAACTTACCTTTCCTCTTAGCCGACACGGTTGGGTTTATCCGTAAGTTACCTACCGACTTAGTAGAGTCGTTTAAAAGCACCTTGGACGAAGTGCGTGAGGCAGACCTTTTGGTACACGTGGTTGACGTATCCCACCCCGACTTTATAGAACAGATTGAGGTGGTGAATAAAACGCTGCAAGACTTAGGTTGCGCTGAAAAGCCACAAATCTTGATCTTTAACAAGATGGACGCATATACTTGGACTGAGAAAGACCCTGACGATCTCACACCGGCAACGAAGGAGAATGTATCGCTCGATGAATTGAAAAATACATGGATGGCAAAAATGGGCGATGACTGCATCTTTATTTCTGCGCGCGAACGTCAGAATATTGACGAACTCAAACAATTGCTCTATACACGCATCAAACAATTACACGTACAGAAGTATCCCTACAACGACTTCTTATTTGAACATTACGAAGCGTGATCCTACTATTGTTGACAAGTTGACAAGTTGACAAGTTAACAAGTTAACAAGTTAACAAGTAAACAGGTTGACAAGTAAGTATGTATTATAATTGACGAATGAAAGAGTTGACATTAAACTGTACACTCTAATAGATAACACAAACTTATTTGTCAACTCGTCAATAAAAACAAACTTCCCCGTCAACTTATCAACTAAAAACGAACCTACCTGTTAACCCGTTAACTCGTCAACTTGTTAACTCGTTAACTAAAAAAACTAACAACCTATCATTTTGAGACCATTAGTAAAAAAACAGTACATACTACCTTTTGTACTGATTACGTCCCTGTTCTTCCTTTGGGGAGCAGCACATTCCATACTCGACGTACTCAATAAGCACTTTCAATTAGTCATTCCTGGTATGAACCATGCCCATTCCTCAATGGTGCAAGTAATGTTCTACTTGGGGTATTTTGTAATGGCCATTCCTGCAGGAATTATTATCGACCGCCGCGGCTATCGAACGGGGGTCATCGTAGGACTATTGCTTTATGGATTGGGCGCATTATTGTTTTGGCCTGGAGCACAAATCATGTCATTTGAGTTCTTCCTAATGTCACTCTTCATCATAGCCTGTGGATTGGTATTTCTTGAAACAGCGGCCAATCCTTACGTGACAGAATTGGGCGATGTGGAAACAGCAGCATCACGTTTGAATTTAGCACAGTCATTGAACGGATTAGGCTGTATCTGCGGTCCATTATTTGGTGGACTCTTGCTCTTCTCCGATGGTGGGAACGAACGCATTGCCCTTCCCTACGTCGTTATGGGCATTGTCGTGTTAGCTGTAGCATTGCTATTTACACGAGTAAAGCTGCCCGAGATTGCGCATCAAGACGAACACGAAACAAAAGCCACGGCAGAAAAACATTATATCAGCAGTCTATTTCGGAATAAAGGATTCCTATTTGGCCTCTTTGCCTTGTTTAGCTATGAAGTATCTGAAATATCCATCAACAGCTTCTTTATTAACTACGTAGCCGACGGTGGATGGATGAATGCCCGCGATGCAAGCATTGCATTATCATTCGGTGGCTTATCACTCTTTATGTTAGGCCGCGTATTGGGAAGTTTTATAATGCAACACGTTGCCAGCGAACAAGTCTTACGCGTTTGCGCCATAGGGACGCTTATCACCACATTGGCCGTCGTACTCAATATGGGAGTGCTCTCATTAGGGGCCTTAGTGTTGATATACGTGTTCGAAAGCATCATGTTCCCCACTATCTTCGCACTTTCACTCAAGGACTTAGGTCCACTAACCAAGCGGGCTTCATCACTGTTGATGATGACCCCCATAGGAGGTGCCGTAGGCCCTTTGATGATGGGACTTGTAGCCGATGCTAGCACGATGTCTGTAGCCTTCATCGTACCCCTTATAGGCTTCGCTAATGTAGCCGCTTATGCTTTTTCTGATAAAAAAGTTTGAAAAAGATTTGGAGGTTAAATAAAAACTTCATACCTTTGCACTCGCAAAAACGAAACAAACGTTTCTGTTTAAGCAGTGCAATGCGGAAATAGCTCAGTTGGTAGAGCACAACCTTGCCAAGGTTGGGGTCGCGAGTTCGAGTCTCGTTTTCCGCTCTTAATCGAAGGTAGCCTTGCGATATGTTCGCTTGGGCTACCATTTTATTTTTAATGCCATTTGTTCTCTCTTTGATTTACTATAATATGGCTTTTATGGAATGGGGCTGCCGATAGAGAGAACGTTTCTTTTATTATATATCACGCATATTATGAATATTTACGCTCGCTATTTTAATCAAGAGGCTTTAGTACACGACTACGACGAGTTAATGGGGTTTCTTTCGTCTATTCATGAGATAATGGTAACGCAACGCATGGAAGAGGATGTTAAGGCTTATGTTGATAGTGATATGCCTTACCCAAAACGTTACAAGATCCGCCCTCGCGTTTATTTTATCCTAATCAAAACCAATGCGCAGTCAATGGAGGAGTTTAAGGCTAATCATCGTGAGAATGGTGATGATAATGCAACTCAACCTTCTAATAATGATATGCGTCAGTATATGATTCCTGAGCCTGCTTTTAATAAGAAAGACCTTAAGTTAGCTCAGCTGTCAGAGGAACGTTCAGGTTGGTATTTGGGTACAATCGTTTTTAAGCGTGTAATTCAAATAGCTGGCACTACAAAGTTTCGTTATCAAGACACTACATTCCAAGCATACGTTCGTGCGAACTCAGGACAGGAATGTTATGAACGAATTATTGAGCACTTAAAGAATCGTTCTGAAATCGATTTGCGTAGCCAATTTCCCTCAGCGCGTGGCAACAACTTCACGTTTGAGTATGTTGGTAATGTGCTTCCCACTGAAGGGGAGGAAGACTAGTAGTCTGTAAAGTCTAAAAGTTGACAAACTACTATATTCCCAATAGCAAGCATCTCATAGGTAGAAGAAGAGCCAGCGCTATCGGATCTTTCCTATATACCCAAGTCCGAACATAAGACGCTCTGGATTGGTTACTTTTGGTCTGGCTGTGTTGGGGATTATAAGCGTGGATTAGAAATCATGGGAATCGGTGTTATTGACATCGACAATCATAAATTCATGACTTTAGGTTCCATTCATACGCCAGATTGTAAGACCTTGGATAATATGGGCAAGAATCTCATTGATTGGTATAGTTGCTATCTTATCAACGCGAGTTCGGGATAAGGATTGCGTACAACTAAATAGGGTAAACGAACTTTTTTTGCTCGTTTACCCTATTTATTTTTGCGTTTCTTATCCCGAACTCGCGTATATAATGGTGGGTTTCCAGTTCTGTGTTCTCAAAAGCAGACAGAAAAGCCCCCATTATTGTTGTTAATATAAAGCTCTGATATTTAGAAGTCGTCTAAACTTTTATGAAGTTCAATCTTTACCTTTCTTTTTGACCTTTCATCGGGGCTAATAAGCCAAATGAAATTCCATGGTAAGCGGCACAAGGGAAAACAACCCTTAAACAAGACTTGCCTTTTTGCTTACGCCACTCCAAGTCACCCATTTTAATTACGTAATTCATTGCTTTTCGACATGCGCTATATGATGGTGCAGAAAAGTAATGAAGTAAAGGAAGGGCACGTTTTAACTCGCAAAAGCGCAAATTGTTTATATTGAGGCACGAATTGTAAAAAAAAATCTGTACTTTTGCAGACGAAGCATCAAGAGCAGTTGCTACGCAGCATTGATTTGCTGATGGTGGCAAACTCACCAACCGAGTTTACAGGAACCACGGTGGTTAAGGTACGATGTGGAAGTTTCTTATATTCATTAAAACACTTCAAACATTTCCTGATATGAACAACAATTCTCTTTACGCAGATTTTGCTGCGCGTTTTGCGAAGGCTTCACTTCAATCTCTCATTGACTCTTTTAACGCACAAGTAGGCTGCAGGGGCTGGGGCTCAGCTCGTGCTTGCCATGACGTGGCACTTATTGATGAACTGAAACGACGGGGCATTGACCTTTCGGCCATTAGCCAGGGTGGCGGCACGTCGTTTGCTCACAAGGTGACACTTGACACTGACGGACAAAAGCTTGTTATTGCTGGCTAATGGGTGGTCAAGAGGCCTAAAAAGGCACTGACATTAGTCTGGCTCTACAATTATAGGAAAATCCCTTCCACATCGTCTGCTCTTGATGTGGAAGGGATTTTGCGTGTACTTATTCCATATCCTCTTGTAAGTTATTCATACACAATGCTTATATGCTTGAACGATTTATTTGTGTGTTTGGGATTAATCCAGACCCACAAGCTATTGAAAAACTTTTCAAAGAACTCATTTTATTTACTGCTAAAGCTGCTTAGGCTTGGCTAATTTTTTAACGAGCTGTTGTCAAAATGTAAGCTAACTTATCTGTTCGCTAAATAAAATCTAAAAAAAAAAGCAAGAAAAAGCATTGTGTAAGAGAAATACTTTATATCTTTGCATTGTGAAAAGGGTGTTAAGCGTTTGTTTACCTATTATCACATAACACATTAACTAACTTGAAACTTTTTGAACCATGTGCGGCATTGTATCCATCTTTAATATTAAAGAACAAACACCAGCGTTGCGTAAACAGGCGCTTGAGATGAGTAAGAAGATTCGTCATCGTGGCCCTGATTGGAGTGGAATTTATTGTGGTAAAAGTGCTATATTATGCCACGAACGTTTGTCGATTGTTGACCCACAAAGTGGAAAACAACCGCTTTTCGCTCCCGACCACCATCAAGTGTTGGCAGTGAATGGTGAAATATATAATCATCAAGAATTGCGTAAGCGATATGCTGGGCGGTATGAGTTTCAAACAGGCTCGGACTGTGAGGTGATATTGGCATTGTATCGTGATAAAGGCATTCACTTCTTAGAAGATTTAAATGGAATATTTGCCTTTGCGCTTTACGATGAGGAGAAGAACGACTTCTTGATAGCTCGTGATCCTATTGGCGTTATACCTTTATATATAGGGCATGATAAGGAGGGTAAGGTATATTGCGCTTCAGAGCTAAAGGCGATAGAAGGCTTTTGTGACGTTTACGAGCCATTTTTGCCTGGTCATTATTATTTAGGCTCAGAGGGGAAAATGGTAAAGTGGTATCAGCGCGATTGGGAAAGCTACGATAATGTGAAAGACAATGCAGCTTCTGTCAAGGAGGTGCATGATGCGCTTGAAGCTGCTGTGAAAAGACAATTGATGAGTGACGTGCCTTATGGTGTGTTGTTGTCAGGTGGCTTAGATAGCTCTGTAATATCTGCCGTAGCCAAGAAGTTTGCAGCGCGACGTGTAGAGACGGATAGTACACAAGATGCTTGGTGGCCCCAGTTGCACTCGTTTGCAGTAGGTTTAAAGGGCGCTCCTGATTTGGCGAAGGCCAGAGAAGTGGCCGATTATATTGGCACCATTCATCATGAAATAAATTATACTATACAAGAAGGACTTGACGCGGTGCGTGATGTGATATATTATATCGAAACGTATGACGTTACCACTGTGCGTGCTTCCACTCCGATGTATTTGTTGGCTCGCGTAATCAAGTCAATGGGTATAAAGATGGTGCTCTCGGGCGAGGGTGCTGACGAAGTGTTTGGAGGGTATTTGTACTTTCATAAGGCACCTGATGCGAAGGCTTTCCATGAAGAGACGGTACGTAAATTGTCGAAATTGTATTTGTATGACTGCTTGCGTGCCAATAAGAGCCTTTCGGCTTGGGGCGTTGAAGGTCGTGTACCCTTCTTAGACAAGGATTTCTTGGACGTTGCGATGCGCTTAAATCCTGAAGCAAAGATGTGTCCAGGTCATACAATTGAAAAGAAAATAGTGCGTGAAGCCTTTGCTGATATGTTGCCCGAAAGTGTAGCTTGGCGTCAAAAGGAACAATTCTCGGATGGTGTAGGCTATTCGTGGATAGATACGCTAAAGGAAGTTACGGCTGCGGCAGTAAGTGATGACGAAATGGCACATGCGGCTGAACGTTTTCCGATTAATACGCCGATGAATAAGGAAGAGTACTATTATCGTTCCATATTTGAGGAATACTTCCCCAGTGAGAGTGCTGCTCGAAGTGTTCCCAGCGTTCCGAGTGTGGCCTGCTCGACGGCTGAAGCTTTGGCTTGGGATGAGTCCTTTAAGAACGTAAATGACCCGAGTGGACGTGCTGTAGCTGGTGTTCACGAGGAAGCTTACGAAAAGTAAAAATACCAACCATATATACATAAGACTTGACTAAACTTATATAATGTTATTTTGGTTGATCTGTCCGCTGCACGCACCAATGGGTGAATGTGTGGCGGATTTTTTCGTTTTGACTTTAGAATAGTTCCCTAATTAGATGCTTTACTGCTGCGATAGGGTGATAGAGCAGCATTCTTGGACCTGCCCATGACATGACGGCCTTAATGCGGAGCCGCATATCAGAACGGTAACAGTGTATGGGACACTTTTGGCAGGTGGGTTTATTGTTGCCATATTTGCAGTGCGACAGACGAAAGTGTGCGTAATTGAGTAGTTCTTGACATTGTGCACAGAGTGTATGGTTACCTTCTTTCTTTTGACAGTAAAGGCGAATCATTTGTTCGATTACGCGCTTTTCTTCATTTACCCTTTGCATAGATGTGTAGTTTAAGTGTGTGTTAAAGGGGGTGTTCTAAAAGTTCGCTTTCGCGCACCTTTTCTCGCCATGGCAAAATGAAAGCAAGCTTTCTTTTGCTCATTTGGCTTAACGAAAAGGTTCGGTTTTTAGAACACCCCCTAAAAGTGACTGGTCTTAAAGATTATTTGTCTTCAATGCCTTTATGACTTGTTAGACGCTGAATATGAGCGTCTTTGTAATAATGTTTTAAGATGTAGTCGTAAGTATAGCCTTTATCAGCCATTACTGCTGCACCGATTTGGCAGAGGCCGACCCCATGTCCCCAACCAGCACCGATGAGTGTGAACTGTGCTGGGATGTTGGTGGCATCGTCAATATTATGACGCTCAACGACAAAGGCCGAACTATAGAGGTGAGTTTTGGAGAGAATGCGGCGGATTTCGAGTTCTTTACCAACGATCCATTCAGTTTTCGTCCCCACAATGCGCAGCCGAATAATTCGTCCACTAACGCCGCGTTCGACAGGTTGCAAGTCGATGATTTCGCCAAAGTCCTTTCCAGTATGTTCATTGATGAGTTCTTTGACCTGCTGTTGTGTTAGATCAACGCGCCAACGATAGAAGTCAGTAGTTTCTTGGTCGTAGTTGTTGAGTACTTGCGACAACAAGTGTACATTGTGCGTATTGCAAAAGGCGGGAGGAGCCGTTCGTATCCATTGTTCAGCATTTGATTCGATGGTGAGGTCGGGTAGGGAAGGGGTAACGTCGTCGCGAATGGGTTGTAGGTAAGGGTATTCCGTGTCAGACCAGCAACTACTAAAAAGTTCGCTTGCTCCACCACAACATTTTGAGAAGCGCGCATCACATAAGTGTCCGTCGTAGGTTAGTACCTCACCTGTAGTTTCGCGAACGGCTTGTTTGACTTGCGGCAGTGTACTGCGAGTGATGCCCTGGTAGCGTTGGCAATGGTCATCAGCACAGACGTCGTATAGAGAGTGGTCTGACCGGTCGTGCCATTTGATTGTCTCGCCTGGACGGTGAACAAAGTTGAAGAAATCGCTTGACGTACTTTCGCTTTCAAGTCGGTGAAGCATTTGGCTGTAAACCCAACTGCGTGATACGACGGCATGTGTCTTTAGTAGGTTGAGAGATGAAGAGGCGTTCATTTCAGATGATATAACGCTCTCAAGATAGTCTTCAACTGATAGTTCGTTGATGACTACTAACTTCTCTTCGTCAACGATGAGTCGCAACTTACCCTTAAAGGTTTGTTCTTCTTGGCGTTCCCAATGAAAACCGATGCCAATCGTGACGTCCTTGAGCGTGAAGGAGTCAGTTCCTTCGTTTTCAGGTATAAAGCAGAGTTCGCTGTATTTATTGCCATTCCATAGAATTGCCCCATCAACGCATTCGGCTTTTTGCTCGTTACTTACCGTTTCGCCTTTAGCAGAGTAGTGACCATTGAGCGTAAACTGAATGCTTTGTGCATGGAGTATACCAATGGAAATGTCGCGTTCGGCTAACTTCTTAAGTAAATTAGATTCAGACTTGGCGGTCCAATTATCTTTCGAGCTAGCATTGTTATGTTTGTGTCCATGCAGCCTTCGCGCGATAGCATTCATTTCGGATTCGCTAATAGTTACTTCGCGCAGAATGTTGGTAGCCAATTTTGCATTAAGTTTGTCAAAGTCCTCTTTGCGCGGTGTGATAAGGAGTCCACCCATGTCAATGGCTCCTGGACTGACGAGGCACTGCGCCTTCCCTTCTTCTGAATAACAATTAGGACGGTGCTTTTTGCGCACGAATACGACCGTTACGATGTAGTCGTCGGCCGTAGGCCCACCGTCTTGTCGCCACGACAAGATGTTTATGTCTGGTTCAGCTCGTTTGCTTTCAACTGGCAGTACGCTTATTAATTTCTTTAGCAAGATAGGATTGCTATCGCAAGCGGGGCCTTGAATGACGAATGCGGGGCAAGCATAGCCCTTGAGTGTGAATATACCGCCCGTCTTAGGATTGTATCCTTGCTCTTCGAGGTCAGCCTCTTCGTTTTTTGTAGAGGGATAGATGCGTTCTAATCGATTTTCGTACAACTTCCAATCTTTCTCGATGGGTACTAAGCCACGTACGCCAGCTTGCAAGTGTGCATGGTCGGGGGCAGAAGCACCACATCGTGCTCCGTTGTAGAAGACGAATAGTCCAGGCAGATTCCATGCAAGTTTATCAATGATACTTGTGAAGTGGCTAATGTTTTGTGCTACGTGATGCCTTGTCGGTATGGTGAAATGTTGCGGGAGAATGGGGTAGGGGTTAACCAAGAATTGTACGTTGCCTAATACGGGTAATTGTTTCTGCTTAGAAGGTCTGTTGTGATCACACAAGAAGCAAGCACGCTGCTTAAGATGTTCTTTGTCAATTTTAGCTCCCGTGCTAACAATGCGCGAAGGATTGAATTGCACACGTAATTCTCCGTTGTCAGTAGCTAACTCTTTGGTGATGACTGTCGCTTGTAGTGCTTCGTAGCGTTCTTTCGCTTCGTCCCATTGAGAAAGTTGTTGTTCGAAGAAGTGTTCAATCTCGTCCTTACTTAATGGGTGATTCCATTGGGCTATCAATGTCTTGCGAGCTTTTAGCTCGTAAGTTCGCAGTGTGTCTTTGTAAGCGTTGTTCTTGTTTTGCTTCTCAATACTGAGTGCAGCGTCAGAGTTGCCTTCCCAACGTCGGCAGAGGTAAAGCTCGTCAAAGATGCGTCCGATGCGATAGTGACGAGAGATAGTAAGGCCTAAAGCATAGTCCTCACCATAGCTTGTATTGGGAAATCCAATTTGTCGCAAGATGTCGGTTCGGAAAGCACGGGGAGCTCCCAATCCGTTTATGCGCAATGCATTGTTACGCCCATTTTCGGCAGTCCATTCATTGTGTGCGATTAATCCTGGGGGAAGTGTTTGTAGGTCAAAGTTAACCATGCGATAGCTACCTATCACCATGGCAGCGCGTTGTTGGTGGAACGCATTGACGATTTGTTGTAACGTTGAGGGTGAGGAGTAGAGGTCGTCAGAGTCGAGTTGGACGGCATATCGGCCGCAGTGTTCAGAACGTACGGCAAAGTCCCAGCATCCACCAATGCCTAAATCTGTCCGTTCGGGTTGTAAAAGAACCACCCTTTTGTCGTTATTAAAAGAAGCTACGGCTTCGGCTGTACCATCCGTAGAATGGTTGTCGATTACAATGACGTTGTAGTCAAAGTCAGCCTTTTGGCTTAGCGCGCTATGAATAGCATCTTTAATCGTACGAACGCGGTTGCGAACGGGAATAATAACGCTTGCTTCAACTGGGTAAGCACCTTGGTCTTCAGTATATTCAGCGTATTCATTAGGGGCAAGCCAAGCATTGATGCTTTTTAGATGTTCAGTACAAGCACGCTCCATCTCTATTTGTACTTCCCTATTTGAGGGATTCACATAGTCGAACTGCTTCTCGCCTGATAATCTAAGGTCGGTTTCAGTTTCTGTGTACAAGGACTCCCGAATGTGTTCGATTCGGCCTTTTGCACTAATGAACAAACGCAGTGCGTAAAGCGTTGCGTATTGATAACGAATGGTTTTGGATTGTTTGAAGAAGTCTTTTATTCCTTCGGTGTTGTAGAGTACAAGTGAACCAAAGTCGAAGTCATCGCGCAAGGCTCCTTCTTGATAGTCGATGACAGGGTGTGCTCCGTTGCCGTCATTATGGTCGGCATACACCATGAGCGGCTCTCTGTCAGTGTTAAGGCATGAGGCGATTTGTAGGAAACGATCTAATGCTCGATAGGATAGTGTGAGCTTGTGATTGCTTAAATAAAAGAGTGTGTAGGGTGCAGTAAGCTTCTGACTTACTTGTCGAAGGAACTTAGCACTTGTAAGACTGTTTGATTGAATGATCTTACAATTATTACTTACAAACTTTTCAGCTTCTTGTACATGGTCATTAGAAACGACCAATAACAACGTATTTAAGAGCTCGCTCTCTTTTAAAAGCGTTATTATCGCTTCGTTTTGTGGAGAGTACGCTAGTACGAAATCTATATATTGATTCATATTGTATATAGTGATAGATGCGTAAAAATAACCTTTACAAAGGTAGATAAAGAACGTGAGCGAGCAAAGTAATTACGTAGTATTTTGTAATACTGCGGCTTTATCCGTATTTAATACCTATTAGTAGGTATTGTAAAGCCGTTTGATATTTGTAACTTTGCAAGCTAAAAACAGAAGTTAATCGATAAAAAGTAAACAATGAAATTATCAGATTTACATACTGGGGAACGTGGCGTAATTGTGAAAGTGGCTGGCCATGGCGGCTTTCGCAAGCGTATCGTTGAAATGGGGTTTGTAAAGGGGAAGACGGTAAAGGTAATACTTAATGCTCCTTTGCACGACCCTATAGAATATGAGATAATGGGGTATAAGATATCCCTGCGTCGTGAGGAAGCCAAGCTCGTTGAGGTGATTAGCGAGAGTGAGGCAGAGAATGATGTCCGTTTGCATCCTGAAGAAAGTTTGAAGGGTATTGTTGCGGGTAAAGATGAAGACGAAGAACTCAAATTGCAATTGGAGGCTCGTATGGAGCGCATGGCTGCAGATAAGCGTCGTGTGATTAATGTAGCCCTTGTGGGGAATCCAAATTGTGGAAAGACTTCGCTGTTTAATGTTGCCTCGGGTGGACATGAACACGTGGGCAATTATAGTGGAGTGACGGTCGATGCGAAAGAGGGCTTTCTTGATATGAAGGTGAAAGTTCGACGAAAAGATCAGGGCGAGGTCGAAATCTATCACCAGAAGTCGGGCGAAGGCTGTAGCGCAACGTGTACAAGTTGCACAATCGGAAGCGATTGCTTGAATAGTGCTGTCGAGGGGTATGAAGATAGGGTGTATCATTTTCGTATCGTCGACCTCCCTGGCACTTATTCACTTTCGGCTTACTCTCCAGAAGAGTTGTACGTGCGCCGCCACTTGATAGACGAAACGCCTGATATCGTTATCAACGTAATAGATAGTTCCAACTTGGAGCGTAACCTCTACCTTACAACTCAGTTGATTGATATGCATCAACGTATGGTGGTGGCATTGAATATGTATGACGATTTGCAACGTAATGGCGACCGATTGGATTATCATCAGTTAGGACATTTGTTAGGCGTACCAATGGTTCCAACGATTTCGCGTACGGGACAAGGCATTCGCGATTTGTTTGAAACGGTAATCGCTGTGTATGAAAACCAACACGACACTTCGCTTGAACGTCACATTCACGTTAATCATGGTAAGGAATTAGAACAGAGTATTGACAGACTGAAGTACATCTTTCAGAAAAATCAAGCTCTGCGCTCAAAGTATTCAACTCGTTATCTTGCTATTAAGTTTTTGGAGGGAGATACAGAGGCGCAGCGTTTGGTAGAGTCTTTGCCCCAACATGATGAACTCGTAGCTGCACGATATGAGGAGAATAATCGGTTGAAGGAGGTCTTACACGATACTCCCGATAATGCCATCACAGATGCAAAGTATGGCTTTATACAAGGAGCGCTTAAAGAAACGTACGAACCCCATGTGGCTCGACAGGGACGCACCGTGACGGAGAAAATAGATGCCTTTGTTACCAATCGCTATTGGGGCTTCCCATTGTTCTTTGTCGTACTTTTCTTAATCTTCTTCATCACCTTCCAAGTGGGTGCTTACCCTATGGATTGGATAGATTGGTTGGTTAGTCAACTTTCAGCCTTTGTGCAATATGTAATGCCTGACGGAATGTTGAAGGATATGATCATTGACGGTGCTATAAGTGGCGTGGGCGCAGTGATAGTATTCTTGCCCAATATCATGATCCTCTACTTATTTATTTCATTATTAGAGGATTCAGGCTATATGGCTCGTGCAGCATTCATAATGGATAAGTTGATGCACCGCATGGGATTGCATGGTAAATCGTTTATTCCCATGGTGATGGGCTTTGGTTGTAATGTGCCTGCTATTATGGCAACACGAACAATCGAAAATCCCAAAAGTAGATTGATTACCATGTTAATTACACCGTTTATGTCGTGTTCTGCTCGAATACCTATTTACGTGGTCTTGGTGAGTGCATTTTTCCCACAGAATGGTGCGGCGGTGATGTTAGGATTATATGCGTTAGGCATCTTAGCAGCTATACTTATGGCACGTGTGTTTAGTCGCTTCTTGATGAAAGGTGAGGATCTGCCTTTTGTTATGGAACTGCCTCCTTATCGCATGCCAACGGCTAAGTCGGTGCTTATGCATACTTGGGAAAAAGGTCGTCAGTATCTGCAAAAGATGGGAGGAATTATTCTTGTATTCTCATTGATTATATGGGCATTAAGTTATTTCCCTCATTCGAGTGTAGCAGACGCAACGCAAACGAAACAAGCTGCAGTGGAGCAGAGTGCATCAGTTGATGAACCTGAAGATTCTTACTTACAGTCTTTGGGCCAATTTATAGCTCCCGTGATGTCGCCCATGCATTTTGATTGGAAAATGAGTGTAGGCATCCTTTCGGGTATCGGTGCAAAAGAGCTTGTTGTTAGTACATTAGCTGTTATGTATGCCAATGAGGACGTTGATACAGATAGTGCTGCAAGCGATACACACTTATCGCAGGCATTGCGATCGAATATGACTACTGCTTCAGCTTTGGCCTACTTAGTGTTTATCCTATTCTACTTCCCCTGTATAGCAACTATTACTGCTATTAAGAATGAAAGCGGGGGCTGGAAGTGGGCGCTCTTTACTGCAGGATATACTACACTATTTGCCTATGTGGCTTCTTTGCTTACTTATTGGATAGCAGTAGCTTTTGGAGCTTAAAGTAAATAGTTAAGTAAAAGTTTTTGCACGCTCAACAAATAACGAAGCAAGTTATTTGTTGAGCGTTTTTTTAGAAGTAAGTTTTGGATGGGTATCAGAATGCCTGCGAAATAGGACGGAGAAAGAAATGTTGGCTCTGTAACGATTAGTGTGGGTAAAATAAATCAATTGTGAGCGCTGGGAATAATCGCAATTCTTAAGGATTGCGTAGGCGCAATAAGTCGTTGTTTGTATTTGTTGTTAAGAACAAATCAACTTACACAAATCGCTATAGCGTCACAAAAACTTTATACGAATGTAACAGAAATTTAACAAAAGCCTTTGCAATTAACTTCGCATATACTAATTTTGCAGCATAACATTTGAACCCACGTTATATGGATTTCTTTTATCTTGGAATACTAATATTCCTTTTTGTATTAGCCACGTTCGACTTGTCGGTCGGTGTGGCCAATGATGCAGTAAACTTTCTTAGCCCCGCTGTGGGAGCCAAGGCTGCAAAGTTTCGCACCATTCTTGTAGTAGCTGCAATCGGTATCTTTGTTGGTGCAAGTACATCAAGCGGTATGATGGATATAGCGCGCCATGGTGTGCTCAATCCGCATTATTATTCGTTAGATGATGTGATGTGCATCTTTTTAGGCGTAGCTGCTACTGATGTAATATTGCTTGACATCTTTAATACGTTAGGCATGCCTACGTCAACCACCGTATCAATGGTGTTTGGCTTGTTAGGTGGTAGTACAGCACTCGCCTTTTCTAAAATATTAAGCCACGGCTTAACTTACGCTCAACTCATTAATACCGATAAGGCTTTGAGCGTTATAATCGGTATATTCCTTTCTGTCGCCATAGCTTTCGTGTTTGGTCTAATTGTAATGTGGATTGCACGTTTAATCTTTACATTTCAATACAAGAAGCACCTTCGTTATAGTATAGCTATCTTTGGCGGTTTGAGTATTACTTCTATATTTTATTTCTTGTTGGTAAGTGGCTTGCGCACAAGCCCTATGCTTACTTCCATAGGTTGGACGCCTGAGTGGATTGACCAAAATCGCTTGAATATTTTGTTAGTTTGCTTTGGCTCGTTTACGGTGATAATGGAAGTGTTACATTTACTGAAAGTAAACATTTTCCGCATCGTCGTACTGTTTGGCACTTTTGCGTTGGCTATGGCCTTTGCAGGTAATGACTTAGTCAACTTTATAGGTACGCCTTTAGCTGGCCTTGAGTCATTCCTTGATTATTCTGCAAATGGGGCTGGTCAAAATGCGAATGATTATATGATGACAGTGTTAGCAGGCGAAAGCCAATTGCCGTTCAAGCACTTGTTCCTTATAGCAGCAGGTGTAGTCATGACTGTGGCCATTTGTACTTCTAAGAAGGCACACAAGGTGGTTGAGACAACGGTCAACCTCTCGCGACAAGATGAGGGAGAAGAAGTATTCTCTTCATCGCGTTTAGCACGTCGCACCGTTCGTGCTGTGTTAAATACGACCAATGCCATGTCAAAGCACGTCCCCAAGTGTGTATCAAATTGGGTGAATACACGTTTTGACCAAGAGGGCGTTGTTATGGCCGAGGGCGCAGCTTTTGACCAAGTGCGTGCTGCTGTTAATTTGGTTATGGCAGGTTTCTTAATCGTAGTCGGCACGTCTTTACAACTTCCATTGTCTACCACCTATGTAGCCTTTATGGTAGCTATGGGTTCTTCGTTAGCAGACCGTGCATGGGGACGCGAGACTGCAGTTTATCGTATAACGGGTGTTATAACAGTAATCGGTGGTTGGTTTATTACAGCTGGTGCAGCCTTTATTGTAAGTTTCCTCATTGCAACGATTAATCATTGGGGCGGTTTCTTCGCCATGATATTGGTTATGTGTGTAGTTGCATTAGTAATAATCAACAACAACCGCAAGTTTAAGCAAAAGCGTGAACAGGACAATGTTGATTTGCTTTTCCGTCAGTTGGTACGCAGTCATGATAAGGCCGAAACGTGGCAGTTGCTCTTAGAGCATGTACGTCGTACGCAAACGGATATGCTTACCTTTACGCGCACTACATTCCGCAACATTACGCAGGGGTTAATGCATGAGAACATTCGCGCACTCCGTACAGCGTCACATGATATCGAAAATGAGAAGAGTGTATGGAAGCGTTATCGTCGTAAGGAAATTCTTGGTATGCGTAAGATTGACTATCTCGTTGCAGTAGAAAAGAACACTTGGTTCCACTTGGGCTGTAATAACTCGACGCAAATTATATATGGCTTGAAGCGTATGCTCGAACCATGTGTGGAGCATGTTGACAACAACTTCAATCCTTTACCACAAGATTATGTGGACGAGTTTATCCCCGTTTGCAATGATGTAGATAAGTTCTTAGAAAGTGAGCAACGTATGATTTCAACGGGCAACTTTGAGGGTTCTGACGAACTTCTAGTGCAAGGTAATGCCATTAAGAGTCGCATCTCGCAAATACGCCACGCACAACAAGATCGTATTCAGCGTGAAGACTCTAACATTAAGGTCGCTTTGCTCTATCTTTCTACCTTACAAGAGACTCAAGAGTTAATGTCGGCAGCACGTCATATACTTCGTGCAAGCAAACGGTTCCAAACTCAGTAAACTGATTTTGTTGATAGTCTTTTTCTTTTGAGAGAAAAGAACTTGATGAAACGAGTAAGTTAGCATCTGTATGATTTATGGGGCGTTCTAGGCTCCAGTTGTTCAGAATGCTCAGTGTGCCTCGTGCATCTTGCTCCTGCCATTTTCAACGCGCGTGGTGTCAACATTTATCATCGTAACAAGCCGCTTACATGCTTCGTCTTTATTGACTAGTAGCATGTGTGCGGCTTTTGTGTTGTATGGGGCGCGTTGTCTTTTTCCTATGACAAGGGAAGAAGCGTGATGGTAGTGTACTGCTGGTAGACGTTTTGCTCTGATTGATAGTACACAAGATGTTGATAATAGCAATAAGGATATTATCGGACATCAATAAAAGTATGAAGCCCTACATCGACATAGCCGACACGGCTAAGAAGTCAGCGATACGAATGGTTAACAGGTAGCGAGTGTACGTATACAAAAAATGCGTTCCAAATTGCATGCAATTTGGAACGCATTTTTGTAAATCGCTGATAGTCAGTAGTATTGGTGGACCAGGAGGGGGTCGAACCCTCGTCCAAACAAGGAAACCGCAAGCTTTCTACATGCTTATCACAGACTAATGTTTTCGAGCGCGAAGAAGACCTGTGCCACCGATTCGCACCTTAGCCTTAAGAGTAAGATTCATCATAGTTGTAAGGCCCACTATGACTAGCTCCGACTTATCTGCACCACCACTATCAAGACGTTTCGGAGCAAGAGCTCTTGGGGTGATGTCTCGTTCCGCCACCTTGTGACGGAATAAAGCTAATCTACTATTCTTCGATTAAGCAGCGAGAGCAAAGTTGTTTTCGCCAGTTAAATTGTCTGAAGGCCGAGATTAAAGTGCCCACCTCCAAGGCGCACTGCATGCTTACTTACCATTTCGGCTTGCTGTCAAATCCAGTCTGGCCCAAAATGGGAAGGGGTGGTAGCGGAAAAGTAGATAATGGCGTGTTGGCTATTATTCATATTTACCACCCTTTTGGGTGCAAAAATAGTGTTTATTTTGCTTTGCGCCAAAAGAAGGCAGCACAAAAGTGTTGCCTTCTTGGATATAATGGTATATTTTTATGCATTTTTTACACCCAGGTGGTCCATGACGAGGCGGATTTCGCCATAGCTAAGGTCATCGCCTATGGCGGCTCTGGCTTCTGAGAGGGGGCAGGTCAGTAGGTTGTCGTGTTGACTAAAGTAAGCCTTGATGCGGTCGTAGGCTTCGGGGGTGACGAGGTCAGTGAGACTGACTTGGCCAGTAGGGATGAAGCGGCTGAGGTGGGTGAGTATGGTAGAAGGGGTGAGCTCGCGCAGGCGGGCTATTTGGTCGATGGTCATGCGATCTTCCTTGAAGAGGCGTAAGGTGGCATCGAAGGTGGTCTCGCTAGGGTTTATGATTGGTTTGACGGGTTCAACGCTCGCTTCTTCTATGCGGCCTTGGCGCTTGTCGTCGAGGTATTGGGCAATGAGTTGCAAGAGGTCGGGGCCGTACTTCTCGATACTGCGCGCTCCGAAGTAGGGTATCCTCTTGAGTTGGTCGGGGTGAGTCGGGGCGAAGTTGGCGAGCGTCATCATAGCCTTGGTGTTGAGCACGGTGTAGGGCGGTAGGTGTAGCTCGGAGGCGCGCTTGAGGCGCCACTCTTTGAGTCGATAGTAGAGGGTGGGGTTGGTGACTTCGTCGGGCACGGTGAACTTGTGTTGCTCTGCGTGTGGCGAACGGCTCGTGCGCGCTTTGCCCTTGGGGACTGTGTTTTCGTTTGCTTCGAGTAGGAGGCGCGCTTTGGTGTGGAGGAATTGGCTTACGCTAAATCCGGCTTCGCTCGTGGCCTCAAGTAGCTTGATGTGGAGCTTGAATTGGGCGAGGGCGTCGGTTCGGGCAGCATTTTCGCGCTTGCTGAGTTGGGCGTTGTCGATGTCGAGGTGGATGGCTTGTAGAAGGTCGCGCACTTCGTAGAGGCAGTCGATGAAGTAGTTAGCGCCTCGTTGTATGCGGTCTTGTAGGTGATCATCGGTCAGCTGTCCGTCGTTGGCGGCGAGTAGGGAGGCATACTGCTGGTGGAATCGGCTTGAGACGTTCATGACGCTGAGGTCGAACTTGCGGAGCGCTGCTTCGAAGCTACGTGCTGTCTGTGCATAGAGGCTGGTGAGATGTTCTTGCAGTAGGCGGGTGTAGCTTGAGAGGAGTATGCGCTCCTTGTCGAAGGTGAAGAGCTGCGTGAGTAGGTTGGCACTATAGGCTTTGCGAAGGGTGGTTAGCCTCTCGGGGCTGACGGTGCGGCGTTGCATCTCGGCGGTGAAGGCGTTGAGGGCCTCGTCGGTGATGATGGCGCTGGGGGGAATGGGGGTGGTGAGAATGATGCCTTCGAGTGTCTTGCAACGGCTTAGCGCTACGTAGGTTTGGCCGTGGGCAAAGGCGCCTGAAGCGTCGATCATTACACGCTCAAAGGTGAGGCCTTGGCTTTTGTGAATGGTGATGGCCCAGGCTAACTTTATGGGGTATTGGGTGAAGGTGCCTTCTACTTCTTCTTTGATCTCCTTAGTCTGTGGGTCGAGCGCGTAGCGTGTGTTTTGCCACTCTTCGGGCTGGACGTAGATGATCTTATCGGGGGCGGTATTGGGGCGTACGCTAAAGCCATGGTCGTTGATTTCGACTACTTCGCCTATCATGCCGTTAAAGTAGTTTTTGTTGGTGTCGTTTTTGACGAACATGACTTGTGCGCCCTGCTTGAGTGTGAGGATGGGGTCGGTGGGGTAGGCTTGGTCGGAGAAGCGGCCTGCTATCTTGGCTTCGTAGGTGAAGGTTGGCGAAGGGAGTTGCTCGAGTTCGTGTGAGTTTACTTGTTGGGCTTGCCAGTTATGGGTGACAAGGCGTATATAACCTTCTTCTTTGCGGGGGGCGAAGTTGGGGAGGTAGCGTTTGTTGAGTTCGCTGAGCGTTTGGTCGGTGGCTTTGGCTTCGCGTACGTTGTTGAGTAATGTGAGGAAGTGGGTGTCGCTTTGTCGATAAATCTTTTCGAGTTCGACGGTGACGTAGTCAGTCTGCCTGAGTGCTTGACTACTGAAGAAGTAGGGCGTATCGTAGTAGGCGCTAAGTAGGGTCCACTCTTCTTCCTTTACGACGGGGGTGAGCTGTTGCAGGTCGCCAATGAGTAGGAGTTGTACGCCACCAAAGGGGCAGGTGTTGTGACGGTAGCGTCGTAGGGCATCGTCGACGGCATCGAGTAGGTCGGCACGTACCATACTTATTTCGTCAATGACAAGTAGGTCGAGGCTTTGGATAAGCTTTATCTTATCCTTATTCATCCTATAGTTTCGCTGCTCTTGCACTTTCACTCCTGGAACGTAGGGACCGAAGGATAGCTGGAAGAAGGAGTGGATGGTACTACCTTGTGCGTTGATAGCAGCAATGCCTGTTGGGGCGAGTACTACCATGCGCTTGGGTGACTCGTCGCGTAATTGCCGTAGAAAGGTGGTTTTACCCGTGCCTGCGCGGCCTGTAAGGAAGAGGTTGGTATCGGTCGTTTCGATAATCTTACGAGCTAATTCTTTTTGCTGATTTTCCATTGGGAGAGGGGTAAATAATGTGTGAATGTGAGAATGTGCAAGTGTGCAAATGGTTGAATGAAGCTTTTAACTGAGCGTACAAAGGCGACATTCGCACATTTACACATTGACTCGTGGGGGGCTTACCTCGCTTTTGTCATGCGTTTGAAAAAGTTACGTCCAAAGTCGTGGTCGGCATTGATGGCTTTGATTAGCTTTTTGGCTCCAATGATTTTGCGTAAGCGTTCCATATATTGCTTTTCTATGCGCGTGGCCTTCATGTTGAGTTCTGCTATTAGGGCGAGTGCGCGCTGACAGTCTCGTTCGGACATGTTTGGTTGGGTGGCATTCCTAAGTGTACGTACTTTTTGGTGTTCTATACTACGACACTTTTCGCGCATTTCGAAAAAGAGAGGGAAAAAGTTTTTGCTCTCTTCGGGTGTGAGGCTTGCGATTTTGCTTATGTAGGCCATGAGGTGGACCTTGAAGTCTTGCAGATTGAAAGGGGCGCGTGGCTTTCGTTCGTTGTTGTGATTGGTTATACAATTTTTATCGTCTTGTACTTTGGCTTGATGGATGTCGTTGGCTCGTAAGGGGAGGTTGATGATGAAGCCAAGTAGTAAGGTGAAGAGTAGAAGTTTAGTAGTCGCTTTCATAAGCCCAATATTTTGTATCGGTGTTGTAATAATAGTCGAATACTGCTTCGGTATTGTTCGAAGTATTCGTTGTGGTAGAACTTGCTACGTACACGTTAGTTCCTTGGTGCTGGGGGTGCTGTTCATGGGCGTAAGCGAAGATGAACATGAGTGCGGCACAACATGCAACTCCTAACCATGGTATCCACCGAATGATGGGCATCTCGTGCTTAATAAAGGTATCTCTCTGTTGAATACTGCGCATCATGCGCTCGGTAAACTCCTCGAAGTAACCTTGGGGGATCGTGAAGGGGTTATGTTGTGGGGCGGGGTGTGAAAAGTCAATATGTTTCATGTTTCCTTTAATAAGAAATCTCGGTTTGTTTAAGGTTAGACGCGAAAGGTGTGGGTTCGTTTAATCGTGTTCGGCAAAAAAGAGTTCTATTTTCTTTACAGCAATGTGGTAGGAGGCTTTTAGTGCTCCTTCGCTTGTGTGGAGGAGTTGGCTTATTTCTGTGTAAGGCTTTTCTTCAAAGTATTTTAGATTGAACACGATGCGCTGCTTGTCGGGGAGGGAGGCAATGGCTTGTTGTAGAAGTAGTTCGGCTTCATCTCCGTCAAAGTAGGGGTCGGTCTCGAGTGTGCGCACTTGTTCGTTGGTGTTCGCGTTGATACTCTCTGTAATGCTTTGCTTCTGTAGAAGACTTAGGCTCTCATTGGTGGCAATGCGGTATAGCCATGTAAAAATTTGGCAGTCACCGCGAAAAGTATCGAGTGCCTGCCAAGCTTTCATGAAGGTGTTCTGAAGCACGTCGTCGGCATCGTCATGGTATTGTACGAGGCGACGAATGTGCGTGTAAAGTTTCGGTGTTAAGTCGTTTACCATTTCGGCAAAGGCTTGCATACGTGTCTGTGGATTCTGCAACAAATTGATGTTGTACATGTGTGTTGCGCTTATTTGTAGTGATGTACGTGCAAGGTGGGTTAACCTGCGATGTTGACACGTCTTGTAATTTGCCCAATGTTGATAAGGTATATGCCTTTGCTGAGGTTGACACGAATTGTCTTGTCGTTGCTATCGATAGCGACTTCGCATTTGAGCTTCCCAACGATGTCGTATACTTTCAATGTCTGTCCTTGACATGCTGTGGCGTGTACTTGTATGCCCCCTTTCTGAATAGAGAGTGTGAAGTTGCTCGCTTCGTTGATTGTGCTTATTGTTGTTGCTTCGACTTGAGGCGCTTCGTCTGAGGGTAGCGTGATAGGGTTAGCTTTAGCTAAGGCGGGCAAAGCTAACATAGTTAGTGTAAGGGCTAATATGCGTAGTATATAATGATTCATGATCAAATGATGTTTTTACGTATGGGCAAAGTTATTGTTTCCGGTCGTAAGTAACAAATATTTCTTTCTTTTTTTTGCGGGCTTTCATTTAGTTTGTACTTTTGCTCGCGATTTTTAATAATAAAATAAGAATGGTTCCAGTACAATTTATAATACAAGCGGCGACGGCTGAGGCGTGTATAAAACAGGCTGAAGCGGTGTTGACAGCGGGAGGAAAATGGATAGAGCTATGTGTGGCATCTTTGTCATCGAAAGAGGCTATGGAAGTATCGGCATACTTGCTGAAACGGTGTCATGCGTGTGAAGCCACATTTTGTGTGGTGGACGATGTGGATTTGTGTAGGGAAGTGGGCGCAGATGGCGTATGTCTGACGAGAGAGGATTGTCGCGTAGATGAAGTGCGTGAGGCGTTAGGCCACGAATTTATTATTGGTGCAACTGCAAGCAGCTTTGAACGGCTGAAACTACTGAAACGCATGAGTGCTGACTACGTAAGTTTGTGTACTACAGAAGGGTTTGAACATTTAAGTGAGGTAATACTTAAGGCACATGATGAGCAACTACGCTTGCCTATTTCGGTACAACTCGCTGGTGCGTTGGGGTATGTTGATGCAAAGAAAGTAATAGAAAGCGGAGCAGACGGGGTAGCTATGAATTGTAGCGCAGTATTACCGGTGAATTTAGAAGAGGTTGTTAACACGTTGTTACACCTTGATGATTAATTGTGTAGGAAAGAATGGAAGAAAAAGTAAAGCAAGACCTTTATCAGTATTTGTTGCGGTGTGGAAGTATTGACGAGCGTTTGCCTGAGTGTGCAGATGTAGAAGATAAGTGGAATGGCATAGCAGAGGCTTATTTACCAGATGGTATGCGTGAGTTTGCTGCTTACCCTGTTGTGTCGCTTGGCTGGATGATGTTTATTGGTATGGCAGTGGCTAAATATTGGGACACGGATTGGGAAAGGTATGGCGCAGTGGACAACCTTTATGAGCAGATGCGTGCGCAGCGAGGATATGATTGCTTAGATGAATATGTGCTTGAAGACGTATTGCAAATGAAGGGGGACGGACTTGATCAACTGAATAAATTAGTGGCGGAGTGTGCCTCACGAACGAATAATGTATTGTGTCATTCACAAATCGAAGCGGGTACAGCGGCAGCTTTCAAGGCTTATGTGGCTTGTTTGCATCAGTTGTATTTAATGGGAGCTGCAGTGCAATTGAAGCGAATGGGTTATCATATGGAATTAATGTAAAGAGAGTTGGTTAGCGCGTAAGGTTATTTACTTAAGTCTCGGATTTAACAAAAGCGGGCTGAACTTGAGTTAATGAAACATTGATGTTCAAAACCCAAAGCGCGAAGCGTGCCTTAATGTTCATTCCTGTCTTTTCGATAAATTGAAGTTTGAAATCCTCTGCAAAATGTTTCAGAACGTCCTAAATAGACATTGGGATTACGTATATTTTACCTTTGCATATTTTATGTTTCATGTTTCATTTTTATGTTTC
>ERZ780178.604-NODE-604-length-26267-cov-3.737296_pt1 | contig 26267 bp, 18 predicted proteins | sample MGYA00511018_ERZ780178 | MGnify/ENA primary metagenome ERZ780178 (study PRJEB29588, sample SAMEA2151439) | human gut metagenome | biome: human gut; feature: human-associated habitat; material: faeces | place: Denmark | collected 2008/2010 ...
GGTGCATATCTACATTTTACCGTGCTGCTCAACGACGGCGGCAAGGGTGCTCAATTCCACCAGGATGAATGCTCAATTTAAGCGGTCGATGTGCGCAATATGGGGCAGATTATTCAACTGAATTACACCTTAATCATCATCTTCTTCATCGCTGAATCCTATCAGGCTAACTTGTTCTCCACCAGACAATGTCTCAATTAAGGCATAAATCACTGGATTTACACGAGAATATGCCTCAGGTGCGGTTATTCCGAGACGGCTGTTAAAGGAATACTTAAGTCGCCCATCCTCTCCCATTTTGCGTATGTCTGAGTCAATCTTCTTTAACTGTTTTACAAGCAGTTTGGTGCGTTGCTCATTACAGTCAAGAATCGAGGGATCCTCGGCCTTCAAGCGGCAAATGCAGAGAAGCAGTTCAAGAACATCTCTAATCTTGCGGGGATTATATTTGTCCTGCGGATTTCTCTCAGATAAACAGTCCCTGTCATACAAGGTGGCTATAATATTTTCGATGATCCCTTCGACTTCATCCCTACCATTAGGACCATGAAACAAATCGAATATCCATGTCTCTGTTTGGAAACAAACACCACTGATTGCTCGCAGGTCATAGATTGTACTTCGTGGTTTTCGGGGTTGCAACTGTTCCAAAGATGCTCTGAAGTAGTTCCAAATCTCGTGAGGATCTTTGGCGCTACGAACATATTTTGTTATAGGTGCCCAATGCTGAATCTTAGGATATTTCTTTTGCTTATAGAACGACAGAATATTCTCAATTGTGTTATAGATTTTTTCGCTTTTCTCATCCTTGTCTTTGAGGGCGAAAAATACTCCGAAGTTGCTGGCAATATCAGCCATGTTGTTAATCAGCACTTTATTCTCGTCCTGACCAGTCTGTTCGTCTTCACCTAGATCATGATTTGCGGGTAGATCTCCGCATAGAATCCCTCCAATAGCAGAAAACACGCCTGTGCCAAAAAGCTTTGAAATGTAAGGAAGTGTTTCATTGAGAGACTCTCGCTTAAAGAAGTTTTGAATAGAAAAATAGGGCATACCGCCTTTGTTTAATTCAAACAAGTACTTTGAATAGTATCTGGCCGAGTTCTTCGGTATGGCATATACCGATCCATATTTAAGACGTGCAGGTCTAACCGGATTCACAATTTTCTCGTGAACTCGAAGAAACGCTTCGTATACTTCTTTGATATCTTCTTCGCGGATAATTCGACGCTCGAGTGTAACCTCCGAGAAGGATGGTACAGGGTTTGGCAACACAAGAGCCTCGGTATCAAGCCAAAAGCTGTAGATGGTTTGGTCCAGTTCCCTTGAATATGCAACAAGTTGATACGAGTCAATATCACCATATTGATAATGTACGCTGAGCTCTACTTGCACGGGTTTTTTTAGCGGTTTTTCAAGAACAAAACGTGCTAGTTTCTCTTTTGCATGACGTCCAAAGACTTCACGCACCAACGGTAGATCATAGTATTTTGCCCCGTTTGCAGGGAAGGTAACCGTACCGTCAATTACAGGGATTCGAACTTTTTCATCGAGAACAAAGGTGTTGATGTTTTGGCGTCTATCTTCGTCACCAATCAGCTGAATTTGATCAAAACATCCATCACGGTTTACTTCAAGCTTGAGATCAGGTAGGTATTCCTGCCAAAGAGTTTTTCTCTGATCTGCCCGTTCGCAAATTGCTCTGCACCCAACTTCCAGCTGTGATATATTATAGAGACTTCCGCTTGAATCATTGAATAATGCACACATGGCATACACTGTCATGCCTGTATCATCTTGAATCTGACCCATATCACTGTAGATTCTCTCGGCTATCTCATCCACAATCTCCTTATCCGCATAGAGAGGGATTACTACACCATCGTTGTCCAACAAAAGATACCCTGATTGCTCAAACAGTAAGTGCTGTAGACGCTTAGTGTTGACCAAATTTGATACTGCGTCCTTACTTAATTGCAATCCGTACTTCTCTTGATACTGATGTAAGTATTCGATTGATAACTCCCGGGTTGACGGATGCTTGCCAGGTAACTTCTCCCGTCCCATGCGGATGAATATGCGGTCGCCATTCTCATCCATTACATTACAAAGCTTAATTGCGAAAAAATCTTCCCCATCATAGTCCAAGCATAAGAACTCGTCTGGTAGTGGCCAACCTTCTGCTTGTAACGTATAAGCTAGTGCAATACTCCTTGGAACCTGAAATAGAGGCGTGCCGCTGTAATTCAATTGCGCTCGAAAGACCTGGTCGAAATCATCGACGATGTCAGGCATTAAGCACATGAAACGGCAACCAGTAGCCGGCAAGGCGGGACCTATTACTTCTTCAAGACTTCTACGCAAGATGCTGTGCCGCAAATGTCGTGTTTCTTCGCGATCATCATGGAAGAGTTCATAGCAGTCAACTAGCATTTGCGTATAAACCCCGTGAGGATTGCAAAGGCTTGGCTCCTTATCATCCATGCAACAGAATACTGGCATTTGTGTGCTGGTGCCTAATCCTGAAAAGTCAGACACCCTGCAGTTGACGACATCAAATAGAAATGGCTGTGCTTCATCACAGATCTGGGCAAGTGCTTGATTAGGAGGCTCTCTTTTTCGAAGAGTATCTGCGCAATTGTCTGCAGCCTGTTTACACTGCTGTATTAACAAGCTTCTACAGTCATTGGAAAACTCATAGTTTAATGTTGGAAGCTCTGGAGATAAATCGCCTTGGTCCGATGTGTTGTTGTCAGTGACCTCACCATCGTTAATCGGAGTGCCTTCGTTAGCAACGACCATATCCTTATAACTCGGTGTTTCTTCTTCAGTTGTAGCAGGAGAGGTGTGTTCTTCTGCTACAGTCTGAAAAGAGGATGGCACATCATTCGCTACAGAGGGTTCCTCGATATTGGGAGTAACTGACATAGAATCTTGTGCTTCGAATTCTTCGCTTTGACACTTATAAACATCGCATGGCAGAGAAGAAGCGTCCTTGGACGAGTTGTTTTGAAGGTGTCGTTCTTTTGCTGTACCCACTCCCAAAAGCTTACTTACCGACTGGAGTGCTGCTCCAATCCCTTTGGGGAGATCGTTATTTTTATGGCCCATGTTTGTCACCTCTTTGGCAGCATTGATAGGAATTCAATCCACGAGATCGTATAGGATATCAAATAGATCGCAGGATATGAGAGCTTCGTTGTTTAATACATCTACCAATTCAATTCTGCCTTCAGAGTGGCATAAGACCATAGGCATAGACGGTTGTGCTACTTGGTACAACGACACATTCATATCAGTGCCACTAGGGCCAGAGTTATCTCCAAACCACAAGCAACCTTTTTCATCGTGAAGCGCACCTTTATAGTCGTAAATCACAGTATCGTAGTCATGGAGGATGGTTGAGAGAATAATCCAGAATGCAACCTGCAGGTACCTATTACCTAGGTTCTGCCAATCACTCCGCAACTTTTCTTCCACGGCTGATATTTGCCCCACTGCATCCCAGACCATTTTATAGTACTTGTCGCACATTAGTTTATTGTTTTGGTAGGCTTGTTTGATCGCTGGGACATCACACAAGTCGCCATGGCGAATTCTTGATTGAAGGGACACTAAATCGTAAAGTTCTTTGACATCTTCACCGCATTCGTCAGCACAGGAACAAGTGCTACATTTTGAGTCAAGAATCCTTTCTTGTATGACATCGTGTAGAATACCATAGAGATAGAGGGTTTCGCGGTTTTCCTTCGTGTCTGGTGAAAAGTGTGTAACTTTAGTAAGCACTTTGTTTTGCGGCGCAATTTTTTCTGGGATTGACCGGCCGGGTTTTTTTGCCATCCAACGCATTGTTGTGGATGTTGTTTGCTTCATCTTAGAAACATGCACTTTCTCGGATTTTTTTAAGATATGCGTGCTAGGGTTTGACACAATATGTTTTATTGCAGGCACACTAAAACGAGCGATGCGCACAAAATCGTCCATATAAAGCTGGTGCTTACAGTCATTGATGTTTTGGATGGTATCATACAGCTTTTCTAGGAAATCAGTAAATAGCATCTCGCTATATTTACCAGTCGTACGGATCACATCATCTGCCATGGTCAGGTTGAGCAAATCACTCAACCTGACCATGGCCTCAAAGCGACTCTGCTGTTCGTCAGAGAGGTTCTTAGTTCTGTTATGCATTAACCATTCGGTTTTCGGATATGGCACGCTCATAATTACAACTCCATGAACTCGGCACTATTCCATTGGAAAATCTCACTGGTCATGCTGCAGGCCTTATCAAAGTCAGTGCTTAGCTCCGAAGCTCCTTCATTCAGATACTGTTTAATCTTCTTAAGATGTCTTTCATTATATCCGTTTACTTCCAAACCACGCAACTTGGGCATCATCTTAAAGGCCAAGGCATCACAGAATGCTTGCTGTACAGCATCGGTCATATCGCCCTGGCATTTTCCTGCTGCAATTACAAGAGGATAGTTCAGAATATAGTTCTGAATGCTTTGCCAAACGCGATGTCCGAGATTACGTCCCATTTCCGACATTTCGATATTGATTTGTTCAATCATCTTTTTACGATCATTGATCAAATCAATGATACGATCATCCTCACTATGCAATGCACTTTGTTTCCATAACTCCCAGCGGGCGTGGCTCAAGGTCAGCTGAGGCTTTTCGAGTTTGTTGGTGTTACGGCCATAAAGCTCTTTAGGGCAAGGGAATGTAATCAACATACTGCGGTCAATAACCTTGTCAGAAAGGCCCTTTGTAGTTTCGTCTTCATTCATCGTTCCAGTCCAGAGAACATTTCTGCCAATGTTCAGCATTTCAGGACGTTCGCCGGCACCAAGGGCTATTTCATAACTAGGATCTCTATCGGTATTTCTCGACTCTTCAAATTTACTCAAGAGATCTGCAAAGTACTGCTCCGGATGAGCCAGGTTCATTTCATCAAGGAGCACCATCAGCATACTATCGCTCCAAGGAGTCTTCTTATTGCGCTGCATCTGATAGAGCGCACGGATTAGTTCGGTTGCCTCAAACTTATTTTCAATGGAGTTATAGTATCCGAACAACGACGCAGGGCTATCCCAATCAGGTTTAACAGGAACAGACAAAAACTGCATGCCGCCATGAATTGCATATTGTTTAGGTAGCTCGGATTTGCCGGTGCCACTAACGCCCGAAAGGACAACAAGAGGAGACCACTCGCCAATCTTCAAGGATGTATGGTATGCCATCAACTGACGCTCATTAAAGTGAATTCCACTCTTCTTGGACTGAACCCGAATGTGCTCAAGCCAATTGTGTTCGTCAGCCAGATCATCTGGATCTTTGTCAGCCTGCACATCATTGAGCATAAGAGGCGGGACCTGAATGGGACGAAGCATATCCTCGCGGCTGATAGCCTTACGCTGATTCAATTCTTCTGTCAATTCCTCGATGGTCTGCTTCAGGTAAGAAACGTTTTGCTTTTCAGTATCTCGTTCCATTGCGGCCCCGGTATTTAGCGCAGCCTGATGTTTTGCAGCATCTAATTCAACCTGAAGACTATCAATCATGGACTGTAAGTCAAGGATCCTCGTTTTCTGCGCTACTATTTCCTGGATATTTTCCCTGGTGATACCGTTTTCCCTAAACTCTCTCAAATCCTCATTGAGCTTTTCGCACTCAGCCTTAAGATGTTCTGCTTCCTCGATGAGGGCTTGACCTCCCTTTTTAGCTTTGAGTTCGTTCGCCCTAAGTGTTACATCGTTTAGTTTGCCTTGAAGTTCATTGTTCGTTTTTACAAGTTCGTTCGCAATCCGGCGTTTCTGCTCCAATTCGTTTTTGATGTCAGAATAACGAGCAAGAATTCCTTCCTCGATCCGATCATCGAACAGCCGCTTAGCTTCTTCCAATTGATGTGCCTTATACCGAAGTTGCTCTTCCTGATCATCTAATGTGGCTTTTTTCTCTGCAAGGGAAATTTCCAACTTGTCAAGAGCATCCCTTTTTACAGCGACTAACAACTCGGTCCTTTTCTCGACTTCCAGAGGGATTGACGCTTCATGTTCCGACAGTCGGATCTCTCTTTGATCAAGAGCCTGACTACGCAGTTGCAGATCATCTTTCGCTTTCTGGAGCAGGGAAGACGCAGCGGAGACGATCTCCTCGGATTTTTTATGTGCTGCGTCCATGATTTGCTGTTCATATTGTTCGGCACTAAAATGCACACGCTTTTCATACTCATCCGCCCGGGACACAATAGCTTCAGCACGAATATTTGCAGTTTGCTCCTTGCTATCTATAATAGTCTTTTCTTCTGCTTTTGCTGCATCAATGATATCTTTGGCATCATCTGCTGCCTGCATCTTGGCGTTGGATACAATAGATTCTGCATCTAACATAGCAGTATCTTTCAACGATTTCGCTTCATTTTGGGCTTTTTCCAGAAGCCCCTTTGCGATATTTTCAGCCTGTGTAATTTGCCGGGCTGCACTGTCGGTTGCCTCGCTACATAGCTTCTCTGCCTCAGCCTGGGCATCAGATACTACTCTTGCCGCTTCTTTGCTGGCTTCAGAAAGAGTTTGATCTCGTTGATCGATGATGCTTTGTGCTTCTTCGTTTAAGAGCAGAGTCTCTTTCTTGGCTCCATAAGCCTTATCAAGTTCCTGTAGTTCAGCTTTTTTTGCATTGATTTCCAGGAGAATGCGTTCCCTTTCTTGTTCGGCCTCCGTGAGAATTTCCTCCTTTTTTGCAAGAATCTCACGAGCCTCGTCAAGTGTAAGAGTTTCCTCTTCAGTAAGGGGTGGCTTATTTGCGGCCGCCTGCTCTTTTGCGCGCTGGATAACCTCATCTCTGTTGTTTGCATGAGGCATCCTAGCTTTGTTTTTTCTGCTATTTTTGCCCATTATTCTCCGCCTTTCAAGACCTCATAGAAGGTATTACAAATTTCAAGGAATTCAGTGTGAAATGCCTGATACCCGTCAGGAGACATAGAAAAGTCGGTTGATTCACTGTGCCCGCGAGAAACACACACTGTATCAACAATCTTTGGAAGATTCGGCACCTGTAGCAACAACTTTCTTAAAAAGGCTGGTTTTTCCTTATGTAAAACAACAATGGTTAAGTATAACTTACACTTTAGTGTCAGCTTAAACGGGCTGTTGACAAGAGAACGAATCTTGGCTGTGTCAGGTTTGTCATTTGACTCATAGTCACAAGAGTAATTATGAAAAAGCTCATGTATCTTTGTGTCATCGATAAACCTATTGCCTTCAAACCAATCTGCTGCTAATCGGAGTTGAGACCGAACTGTAAATTCCCGGATCAAAAGATCGAATAGGATGCTCAACAGATTGCTGCACTCAGAAATGTACTCTGGATCTTTGTAATGGAATCGATAGCATGCGTTCTTTGCAGTCTCGTATACTGTGACTTCTCGTTCATCGGAAAGTGCACTGTAATTTTTGAGTTCTTCAGTTGCCTTAATTAATGCATTTTGACGATTATTGATGTCCGCTTCGTTGCGATTAAGCTCGCTAAAAGAGGCGCGTGGAACCAAGAGAACATCAATCATTGATTCCGCCAGAACAAGCATTTCATTGATATCCCGACGTTTCATTACGAAGGCATCTACCTCTTGGATGGCGTTACCATGCTTTGCGGCATTTCTTTTCTGAAGGAATAGCTTTACTGTCCTTAAAAGCCTAGGGCACTTCATAATGGCCATACGGAATGGATGGTTTTCAAATGCTGCAGCTTGAATAAAATGAGCTACGACAAGTTCAGGGAGGGACTCTGGAAACTTCCCGCCAGTAAATGATGCACTTAAAATAGCATTAAGGGTTTTGATCTTCACCTTACCCTCAGGGCTTTGGAAAAAGTCAACTGTCATATCTGTGTCATCAAGACCGATTTGTTCAGCAATGCCCGCAAAGTAGGATGCGTCATTACTACGGTGCCCTTTGAGGGGCGCTGCGAGCACTTCCATTTGTTTTACTTTTTCATGCGGATAGTTTTTCACTACGCTGATGGCAAAGATTTTCTCCAAGAGAGTATAGAAAGCGACAACAAAATCCCTTCCCATCTTATTTAAGTTACTCAGATTAGCAGTTTTCTCGGAATCCAATGCATTGATATAGCTCTTGTGGATAGCTTCAACTTCTGCCGTTCTGCTCAAAACATCAGGATACTGGTTAATCCCCGGAAAGTTGATCAACACTCGCTTTTTGCTCTCATCTGCGGCTTCAATAAATGTTTCAGTTTTATCCAAAAGCGATTTTCGTGCCTTATCCATCTCTTGTACACAAGCGCTGAGTTCGGTATTGAGATCAGGGAATACTTTGATTCCGGTTTTGATGCTCTCCAATAGATGATCCATGGTTCCTTTACCCATTGGACTCATTACATGAATCTTTGAAAGGTCTACCATTGAAATGAAACACGGACAAATGAGGCCTACGGTTTCAGAAACCCCCGTATACTCTAGCTTGCTTTTTGGATCACGCAAATACCGGTTTATTATCCTAGCGTTGTATAAGTTTTTTGGGTCATTGGGAATATCCTTACTATTAAGATTGTAGTTCAATACATTGCATCTATAGCGCCGACTATCGCTTATGGACAGTGTAAATGAAAAGATACCTAATTCTCTGCTCAGGTCAATATATGCAGGCTTTGTTTCCTCAAAGTATGTGTTTTGGTCATATTCTTCTTTGGGAATCAAATCTGGAAAGCATCTCTTCATAATCGGATCGTACAAGGCATAATAGAATTCCTGTATTAGCCCATCGTTTTCCTCGTTGCTTTCCGCATCCAATGTGTTAATGTATCGCTTCAGGATTGCCTTAACAAGGGACCTTTCAAGTTTTGTTCGCTCAGCAATGATATCTAGTGTTTTTCCATATTCAAACCCGTTGCGCTTGTAGTACTTGGCTAAATCTACTACTGTTCTCGTGATAATATTATCTGGGACATTCGATTTTGTGAGACATACTTGGTATGCAATGGCCGGAATCATGATATACTCTTTGTTTTGAGCTTTAAGACCTCTTTCAGGAAGAAGCGGCGTGTTATTCTTCTGCTGGATAAGAAAAGTTCTTATCTTCGAATACTCTTGCATCACTTACCTCCTTGCTGATACACATATCGTAGAATTCTTTTAATGCAGGGATTGCATCTGCTGCATATTTGCCGCGCATCATCCGACTATCACCGGCTACAATCATGCAGCGTTTAGCTCTGCTCAATGCAACGCACAATCTGTGTTCATCTGTTGTAAATCCAAAGCGTTTTTTCGAATGGGTATAGTCTGTATTGCTTCGAACCATTGAAAGAATGACTACGTCGTATTCCATGCCCTGGAATGCATCGACACTTCCAATTTCAATCAGAATAGATCCATTTCCTAAAATGGGATCTTGACTGACTAAATCAGATAGGATTTCCTTTTGCCCATTGTAGAATGTCATGATTCCATATTTGTACTTCTTACTTTCTTCGCCAGAATCTTCGATGATTTTACTCAGCATATTAACAATGCGCTCTGCTTCGGCAATTCTGCAATAACTGCCATTTCTGTTCTTGATTTCTCTGGCACCAATTCCTCCAGGAACATCCAGCCATGCTAAATGCAATCCTCTGATATACTTCAAATTGGTATCAAAATAAGCGGGGTCATTACCCAACGGCGAGGTTAATTCCCCATCGTAGAATTGCCTTGACACTAGGTCTCCAAGTGTTTTGGGCATACGATACTGTGCATCCAGACGGATAAAACGAGGAATTCCGTCATTGGATTCAAGCCTTTTAACCTGTTTAATAAGATGTAAAAACATTGACTCGTCTTTGATAATAGATTGCTTGTCTGCCTCAGCCACATCATCAATGCAATCAAATACTTTGTCGCTAACAAATTGTGGCAGTTGTTTATGGTCGCCAACTAGAATCATACGATCTCTCGCACAACTCAATGGAATCAGTAAATCAGGAGGGCAGCTCCGAGCAGCTTCGTCGATTAGAACATTCTCAAAATCCATGCGGTCGGGATCTTTTCGCGCGGTCACATCTTGAGAAACTGCTTTTTGGTGTGTTGCAGAAATTACAGTTAAAAAATCTGTGATAGAGTCTTTAATCGTATCTTCATCGGCAAAAGCGCGGAGATAGTCAGCCATTATACGATCTTCATCACTGCGTTCAGCAGATTCTATCGAGCGGATAGTAGACTGTATCAAGGAAATCACATCGCGATTTAGCTTGTCATTGGGGAGAAATCCATTTTGGTTGCGGAGCTTAGCAAGAAGACCATGCTTGAGAATTCTGACTTTTCGGAAATCGATTGTTTCTGCTTCACTGGTGCGCTTGAGCGCAACTGCAAGTTCGCGTATTTCATTTGGTTGGCTTTCTCTCGAAAAATGCCGAATTGCCTTATTCATCAGAGCAGGCCCATCATCTTCCATCGAGATAAGAGAAGTGGGAATATTGTTTGCTATTCCCCGATCATATTTCAAACCGGAAATTGCAAGCTCATCCCCAGAGAGTTCTCTGTCAATGGTTGCCAGGAGTTTTGTTGCTTTTTCCATAAAATAGTCTCCACGCCATATTGCGCGGTCACAGCAAAACGCGGAGACCATACTCATATAAGCTGTTAAGAGGCTCTTACACATTTCGCGATTAGCGGTTTGCTGGTCAAAACCTACGGTCAAAAGACGGAGTTTTGCAACAAGCTCATCAATGTCAGCAAACGCCTTGGCTTTTTCCTCAGATGCTTCTAATGCCTCGCTTTTCTTGCGGATCCATTCGGTTACAGCGCGATCATCATCCGTTGTGTCCTCGTTGTCCTCATCAAAGTCAAAGTTGTTGTGCCCTTTAAATGTGATGACCGGAAGGCCGTAAATCTCAAGTTTTTCCGCCAAGTGGGCGGTGGCATCCTTTTGGTAGGCCGTAAGCAAATTTTTCCCGAAAAACAGATCAGGATCCTTTTCCTTTTCGCTTAAGGCGGTCATGATTGCATTGATTACTGTGGTTTTGCCAGTGCCTGGAGGGCCTTGAATGATGGCAAAATCCGGGGTATTCAATGCAAGTGAAATTGCATTTTTCTGTGCTTCCGTGGGCATTCTGCCTTTAAAGCAACTATCTAATACGCTTTCGCTTAGAGGTGTTAGTTTTCGCTTTTCCTGCTTGTGACCAATATCCTGACCGGAAATAAGCATTGCAAGCTGGGGTTTTGCAGATTTTCCTTCAAGTATTCGTCTAAAGGCCTTTTCACGTCGTTCGTACTGGGTCTCCGCAGCGCGGATGCTAGGCCTTATTTCACCGCTTCTGGAAGTATCGTAGGCCTGCTCGGATGACCTGAAACGTATATAGGCTTCATTTATTTCCTTGTTTATGGAAAGCAGTTTTGCTGTTAACGGGGAGCGTTCGCCCCCATAAGATGACTGCCTAGAGATTGTGATGACACGATCGGCGCCTAAATCATTGAGTTGAGTTTGAAAATTATCAATATATTCAGGATTTGTAATTCTAACTGTGAGGTCACATCCGTCAACAGCATTGTCAACAAGAGTGTACTCCAGGATTCCAGCCTTATCAGCGGTGGAGCGCACAAAATCGTATTCAACGGTCGTGTATTTTCGCCATAAGGAAAGGTACTTTTCGAGGTTCTTATCTAGGAACGCTTTAACTGCAACATCCGCTTGATGTGCGCTTGTTGCATCACAAAGGTTGAGTGCACACTGCCATAACTCTAATGAATAGGAGTCACGGCGGAAGGGAGCTTCTCCTTTTGTAATAGCGAAAACTTTATCTGAAGCGATAGATTCATCACTAACGCCACAGTCTCTTTTGGTTGTTTCCACCGCATTCAAAATTCGTGAGCCATTGACAAATGATAAGACCTTTTCATTGGAATTAAGATGCTTTGCCACAACCACATAAGATTTATCCGCCAAGGTGACCATGTATTCTGCCTCGATGTGTACTCTTGCGGAACCATAATCCTTATATCCCAGCACTTTGGGGTTAATTGCTGAGTCTGTGATTGCAATATCTAGCTTTCTATCTAACTTGCGGAGAAAGAAGCCAGTTACAACATTTATAGTCATTCGTCTATCTTTGATTGCTGAAACAGTTGCAAAATACGGAGAATCTTGAATGGCAACCCATGTCTCTGCATAACTACGCGTTGCAAATTTGCCGGTACTGTTGACGAGACCGGAAAGGGGACCTATGTACACATTATCACTGTCATTCTGTTTCTTGATTCTTACAAAATCGCCAATTTCAAATTGTCTGATATCATCACAGATTAACTCAGTGACAATCGAATTAAATAGGCATTGCAAATCAGAAAACTGCATACTATTCGTCCTTTGTCATTTCAAATTCAAATACACGGTCCTTGTATGTCGCCTTTAATTTGAGACCGTTCATATCTGGCCACGCAGCATTTTGGATAAGGTCAACATGAAGTTCGGGATTAAAGACCCTTTCAACATTGCAGCCATATTTATTAAGTGTCAGCTCAAATGCTGCAGTATCATAATGGGACTTTTTTCTTGGATCGAGAACATACCAGGGAATTTGTATTGTAATACTATCTTGATTCTTTTCGGTTCTATTGTTACTAAATCTCTTCTCATATACTTGGCTTCTTGCTTTGATGACCTCAAAGGAATCAGCGTCTTCTGAATTCTCTGGAGACAGCAGTGCATGGACGGATAGATATCCCTTAAATGAGTAGAACCGTCTGCGAGAAGCAGATTTGTCTTCTTCTGAACACAGGAAGCAGGAATGTCCCAAATGAGCATGTCCTCTTTCGCATTCTATAAGACAATTGCTAGCCTCCTGAAAAGCCTTATACCAAGAGCGCATAGAGGGCCTATGGCTAGGATGAGATCTTCCATCTAAGTTGAAAGTGTGTAAAAACAACGTCTGCAACTCAGGAGTCATTATCAACTCGAGTTGCCTAGAAATGCCATACTTGGGGATATTAGTAGAATCAGACTCGTGGACATATTGACATTCCCCAGACTCTATTCTCTCATATATATCATCGCTAAAATCATCCACAGGATCTTCATCCATGATTGACCCATTAAAGGGCTTCGAAAAAGTCAAGAGTTCGTATGCTAAAAGTGCAAATGAATAACAATCAGTTTCAAGTGAGTTAGCTTTTCCCTTGACGATTTCCGGGGCACGATATAGGGGGGTACCTATTGAGGATGAAACTTCGGTTGCATAGGCCAAGTTATCAAGGTCGATAAGCCAGACCTCACAATCCTTATCATTTGTGGAAATGTAAATATTCCCCGGCGCTAAATCACCATATACAATTCCAAGGGAATGAAGCTCGCAAAGAATGGCAGATAGGTTCTTAAGTATTTCGTATCGCTTGGATAAGCCTCCTTTGCGACATAATGTCGCTTTTATGTCTGAGCTTGACCTTAAGTATTCAGAGAGTGGTTCCATGCATTCCATAAGTCTCATCACATAACCGCAATATGGCGCATGTAATGGGGCGAGTGGCACTGCAATATGGGCGACTTGAGGAAGAGCCATGATTTGATTAAGTTTCCTCATATATTTTTTATACGCACTATGATCTTGCAGGATATCCCCACTAACAGGGTCGAGGATCACTTTAGCAGCCAATCCATGACCGGTGTTCCTTTTTACGCGAAATACAACGCCCTGTCCTCCTTCCCCGAGACAGGTAGACAACGTGAACGCATTCCCTTTATCATCGTGGACAATTTTATCCATATAAACTAACCTCTGCTTTATTTCGGAAGTGCTGATACAACACTACAGTTTTATCATCTAACGATCTCGGAGTTTCCCAATTCTCAAGCAAATTGAGTAGCTTTATCTGGCGATCTTCCGCTCTCCATGCATTTACGCAATCAATAAGATAAGTGGCAAAATCTGATTCTTTATTTGGAAGAATATCATCCGACACTCCATCAGTCGCAAGCATTAAACGTATAGAATGGAGCCGATCCTCTGGAATGAATTTCGTAGTCCAAATGGGGTTTGGTCTTTGCGGTGAAAGCGGCTTAACGATGTTCGTAAAAGAGTCGGTTTTTTTTTGCATAACGAACGGCTGGCTATTTATACTTCCACAAATTATGCCATCCCCAATCAAGCCAAGGTACAGCCCTTGATTAAAGATGTAAGCAGCAAATAGACATGTAGTCGATGCGGCTGATTGATATCGCGTTTTAAGGATCGAAACATAATGCCTATAGATTGATTTTGTAATCTGAGTTCGACTTATGTCGCCGCGTACATATGCGCAAAATGCTTCGTGAACAGCCTGGACAACTGCTTTGCTTCCAAAGTGTGAATAGCGATCCGAACCCACACCATCAGCTACAGCCATAACACAACCATACCCATAGTTACGATATTTGAACGCATCTTGATTTGGCATATGCTGACGTATGTGGGCAGGACCAATTACACTAGCACCAGTGATCACTCCCTTGTCAGAATGGGAAGTCATCATCAATCTCGCCGCTCTCAGCCTCAGCCTGAGAGAATACTTCTTCCATACTGGGAATGAGATTAGGGTTAGCAGTCTTGATCCGAGATGTAGTGCTCATCGTAACATATCTAAAGAACTTACTAATCTCAGCTGCATCAGAAGCGTCAAACACCTGCTCCTCATCGCTGGTAAAGCGCTTGAGAACATCATAGGCATCGCTTCCGCGATCCACGCCGATCCCCATGGCCATTCTGTAGCACTTGGCGCTTCTTCCATCAGACTTGAATTCATCCAGAGGTGTTTCCCAACAGTCATTCGGCATACCATCCGAAACCAGAACAACGGTGGGGCGATAGGCACGAGAAGGAATCTGTTCTTTATCCTCAATCATGGCTTTTGCAATGGAAATGGCTTCTCCCATAGGTGTCATACCATGGGCATCCATATCCTGCAAAGCGGTAAGATCCAACTCATCAACGACCGTCATGGGCAGGTGAACACGGGCAGAAGAACCGCCGAAAGTAATGATTGCGGTAGAGATGGTGGCAATCGTATTGCTATAGTTCTTAAAACTGGTAAGCATGTCCCTGACTGCACTATTCATCGCGCCGATTTTGTTGTTCTCAAACATACTGCCACTAATATCCAAAAGAAGGATAACAGGGAGCGTCCTTGCGGTCTGATACACAAAGTCTTTCATTTCACTCATGATAAAATCTCCTCCAATGTAGTTCACTCAAATAATCTTTAAGCTTCTTTCCAAAGGTTGAAAAGGTTCTGCTTGTACTTGCTTCATCTTTGTTTAACTTACTGGAGATGTCTCTGGCTGTGGGAATATAACCTGTATTTATGTAATTCTGGTATAGTGTTGAATCAAAAAACGATCTGTTCACCGCTAACTGAATAATGTCCTGCGGACAAGATAGGAGACGAAGGGTTAAAAGCTGCGACACGACTTCTTGCTGGCTACGTCTGCACCGGCTGAAACAAATATCTATGGCATTAAATATCTCGACAAGGCTTGTTTTTTCAAAGACGTAGTCCTCAAGTACGAAGTCATCAGAAATGAGATTGAGTACTCCCACAGCATCTTCAGTTTCACTATCGTGAACAACGGCACATTGTGCATTTAACCACATTAGCTTTCGAACTCGTGCAGTGGGTACATCTAAATATTTGGCAGCTGCCTCAATGACCGCTTCATCTTCGATATCTCTCCCCAGAGTTCCAGCAATTAGCTGAATGTCAGTAATTTGCTTCTGAACTTTTTCTGGTACAACTATACCTCCGCGTGTTTCAATTGCATTGCGAATGGCTTGCTCCTTATTAACGCGCCGACTCAGTGAAGTAAGGAAATAATGTGTAAACAGCCCTCGATTCTTATCATAACTGCGCAAGCAATCAGTTGCGGTTTCAACAATCTCCAAGCCCATGTCTTGGTATCGATTGCTATTTAAGAACTGAGCATATTCGTATAGATTCTCTATGAGCTCATATTCTAAAATTCGGTATTTGGATGGATTTGACTCTCTTGATAACTCAAATATTTCTGAATTATCTATGAGCTCTATAGCATTTTGTAACCTTAATGATGCGGTTTTCATAAGTTAAGTCCTCTTTCCGCAGGTCAGAACTTGAGCAGCAAATCAAGCGCCTTTCGAGCTTTACCAGAGGAGTCACACTGTAAGGTGTAGAGTAGCGAATTCAAATAAATCAGATAGGAAAGGTCGCAAAGCCTTGGATTGGTTGGGTTGTCGTTTTGAAAATAAACTTGGCCATAGAAAACATGCTGCACTTTGCAAGCAAGATGCTTCACTGCAAAAGATAATGCTGCTAAAAGAACAACAGGCATTGTTTTTGACCCGAAAGTGGTATCGCTAATAATCTCTGCACCATCCTCACATTCAGCTACAAGTTTCGAAAGCATTCTTTCTGTTTCCGTTTTATCCTCATCAAATTCTGTGTCGAGAATTCTATATTCCGGATCAGCAACAATGCTACCACAATGATTAGTAAACTCCTTCTTGAAACGCTCGACATTCCGGAGATAATTGCCATTGGGGTCACATTTACATAGGAGAACAACTTTGATGCTATCGTCAGGAGACAAGAGACCGCTTAGACATGAGAGAATAGGATATGTCACAGGTTGCTCACTAATGCATAGTGATTTATCATCCGACTGGTATACCAGAGGCTTGACTGATTCTCGCATGGCCACATTGCAAATAATAATTTTTCGCATATACAATCCTGCTTTCTAGAATATTTGGCTTTGCTCAATCATGTATAGTGGCAATTGACTTAATACTTAACATTTCAAAATGAAAACTAAGCTTGGATTTGAGCAACTTTAAGGTGGTGAGGAAGGGAGCCAACGACTATTACCTTTCGTTCATCATCGTATAGGAAATAGATTCGAATGAGATTTCCAGCGGTTTTTCCAACTTTTAAATGCTCATTCAACGGTGTTTCTACCGGCTTTCCCTTGAAACCAGTCTTGTATTTAATCTTATACTGATTAGAGTACATCTCTATGGCCGTGTCACCACAACCAGTAACTTCAAAGGGGCGACCGTACTTTTCTGAACATTTTTTTGAGACATCAGCCCAATTGATGAGACCTGCTTTTAGATCGCGGTATTCTACGGCAAGGTATTCTATTGCGTCACATAGCAATTGCATATCGATGTCATTTGTAGAAACATCCTGGATTAATCGAACCGCTCTTTGATGGAACTCAAGTTTTCCAGCAAAACGATTCTGAACCCAGTCCGGAATCTCCTGGGGTGTCTTTGGACGCTTAGGTATACTTTCAAAGTACTCCATACGTTCTGCCATACCAGCAACCATTTTATGGGCATCTTCGATTTCCTTTGCTGCTTGGCCTCGAATAATCTCGATTTGTTCACTAGCATTGTCTAGTTGATTTTTCAAGCGGGTGATTTTATTTGCTTGCTGTTGGATCTTGTCATTTCGTTCCATCAATTCGTACAAGTGTTCTTCATGCAAGGCCTGGATACGATCGTCATAATCCCTGATTGTATCTTCGACGCTCATGTTGGCTTTCATATATCTTTCGGAGAGCATTTTCTTTGCACCTGACAGGAAAACCACACCGGCAAAACTCATGCTTTTCTTTCTCATGTAGTCTCGACTTATAGTCATAAGATCTGAGAAGTTCTTTTCTTGCGAGTCCTCGGAATACTGATATCTAAGAATGCCAGCACCCAATTCATGTGGCTCAATGAAGAGTATATCTCCACTTTTCACAGTAATTTGATGAATTTTTCCAAACGAATCGAATTGATCCGCAGGGAGATGAAAGCTATGCACATATGCAAGACGCGCTTTTGTAAAAAGGTCTGTATCGTATGGCACAAAAGGAGCCTTCTTTTCCGTTGAATTCTTCTTACTTGTCATTGTTACATGGAGAGGCACAGTGCCCGCAGGAATGTTTGCCGTTTTTAACATTGCAGAAAGGTCAAAAGGAGACGTTCCTAAGTTAAATTCCATGTTTGGTACAGCGAGCACTTCTGGTGATTTCTTTGGAAGGTAATCACAAAAAATAACGGCAGGCATCATCCATTTTTTTAAATTAGCTCTTAGTTGCTTATGTCGATCTTTTGAGTTCAACTCCCAAAGTTGATTTTCTAGCAGATAACCTGCCGAAAGACCTAATCGGGGATTTTCGGCTAAAACGGAGACGACAGCGGGACGTAATACGATGGCCTGCTTTTCCTCACTTGTATTTTCTGGCTCTGAAACAATCAATTCAACACCCATGTGCATCGTTGTGCCGATTACTCGAAATGCAATGTTCGTTTCAAAGACTCTGCCGGGAATAGCGGTACTTACTTCAGCTCCATCTTCCCATTGAGTACTCAGATCTGGTTCAATCAACCGAAATGCCCACACTTTTTCTTCTGGTATACTTACTATTTCAACCGTATACCCACAATCAATATGCGCACTTTTTAGATCATTGAGCGACACATTTAAATACGAGTCTGGAGACGGCGCACGGAAAGCATCAGGTATTTCGAACTCTCTGAATTTTGTGCGGAGCCACTCCAGGACAGAAAGTGCACCAATAATGAGTTGATTGTCCGCGGTTTCTTTTGTGTTTGTAGCAATGGTATAAAGCTGATAAGTGGGATATCGAACACTTTTTAAAAGAATTCGAGGTGTACTATTACGAGCCATTTTATTCTCCTTATTGCGTCATTAGTCTGTAGGAACTATCTTTTTTGAACAACCAATATACCAACCGCTTTCTATCTTTGCATCGCGCGGTTTCTCTGCGTCAACAGGAATAGCCCATTACGAACTATTCTATTTAAACCGCCTTATGTTCCAGCAAGGTGCCAAGAACCTCTTTCTATAACGGTATTATTTTGCGTTCCTTTTCTTCTATTTTCATATTCTCTCTCTTAGCTTATTACAAAATCCTTTCTGTTATGAAGCACCATAGCTTGTTATAACAAACCCTAATTTTTCCCTTCCAAATATGTTGAATAGCCTAATTTTGTACAGGCACAATAATTCATTATTTGTTCATAATATATATTATAGCATGCAATTTGTATGTTTTCAAATATTATGATTAGATGGTACAAATTTCAGTTGAATGGTGCGATGATTTCAGATGAGCGGTGTGAGTACAGACAGGGATATGCTATACTCTTTCCTGCAGTGCAACTGCAAGAAAGGAGTATCATTTCCAAAGCAAAACAGCACGACCAGCCTTGGCATCATCGATATGCGTCTCAAGAACATTTCCTACGATGACTGTTGCAACCACTACGGTGTCGGAAACAGCACCGTGAAACTCATTATGAGCCGATATGACGAAAAAGGAATCCCTCTTGATATCCTCAAACAGATGCGTAGTGAGGAAGTAGATGCAATCTTCTATCTCCATAGGAAGTCTGAGGACATCATGCCGGATTAGCTGTGCATTACGAACTCTTTGTGGGATGTTTCAGGATCCCCCATAACAAGAGAGCGGTCACATGTTGTACAGGTTTTTTTAGCTCCATACTACGAAAAACTTCAAATAAATGTTAAGCAGCCCTGCAAACATCTCTATACAGATGTAGAGATACTTGTAGGGCTCCTTGGTATCAAAGGTCAGAAGAGAGATTCTCGCATAGCTTTGAGCGCAGGCAGAAAAGGGAATTCAGTAGATGCTGAGCTTCCAATCGCAACTTATTACAATGGAGAGCGAGATAGTGAGATGAAAGAGAAAAAGAAGTTTTCGTATTGGCCTAAATTCTGCACATTGCCGCTAGATCTTGAATTCCTGAGTCTAGTGCTAATGCTTACCGCGATTGGCTTGGTAATGTTGCTTTCAGCCAGTTATCCTGCGGCGCTCCACTATAAGAACGACGCCCTGTTCTATTTCAAAAGGCAGGCAGTCTTTGCTTTAATCGGTTTTGCTGCGATGATATTTATTAGCTTTCTGGACTATGAATGGTTTCGCAAAGTAGGCAGGGCATTCTTGGTTTTCTCATTGTTTTTGCTGATGTTGGTGCTTTTTCCCAGTATTGGAGAAGTTAGAAATAACGCAAGGCGTTGGATTTCCATAGGCGGGTTTGCTTTTCAACCTTCAGAGATCGTCAAGCTTTCTGTGATCATAGCATTTTCTGCCTCGATATCGGTCAAGAAAGAAAAAATGCGGCGCTTCGGTAGCGGCATATTGCCCTACGCTGCGACTTTGACCCTAATTTTTGCCCTTATGTGGAAGGAGCCCCATTTGTCGGGAGCCATTCTGATCGTTGCTGTGGGCTGCGTCTTGATGTTTGTCGGGGGAATACAACTCAGATGGGTTTTTATGGCTATGGGCATTGTTAGCGTTGGCATCTTCTTGCTGATGACAGGAATCGTTTCGTATGGTCAGTCAAGAATTGCAATGTGGAAGAATCCCTTTATCGACGCCTCTAATGAAGGTTATCAGCTTTCGCAGAGCATTTTAGCGATTGGCTCCGGTGGACTGTGGGGGCTTGGTTTGGGACGAAGTCGGCAAAAGTTCCTGTTCCTGCCTGAGGTGCAAAATGATTTTGTGTTCTCAATCGTTGCCGAAGAGCTTGGCCTTGTCGGCTCATGCCTAATACTGTCGATATTTGCGATGCTGATTATCAAAGGGTACACAATCGCCCGAAATTCAAAGGATAGGTTCGGAGCATTGCTCTGTGTTGGTGTTATCACTCAATTTGCCCTGCAAACCTTCCTAAACATTGCTGTTGTAACTGGGTTAGTTCCAACTACCGGAATATCCCTTCCTTTTTTTAGCTACGGGGGAACAGCTCTTGTTATGCAGTTGGCTGAAATGGGAATTGTGCTATCTGTATCAAGGCAAAGAAAGACAAATTATACCAGGATTTAGCACCGGAAGAGATTAGCCGAATGTCGAGTTATCCCAATCCTGACAGAAATGTCACCTCCGCATTGAAACTGCCATTTCACTTATCTTGGGGCACAGCACAAACCATTGACAGGCACATCATTGTGCTTTACCCAAAAATAGAAAGGTTGTGTTATCATGGTATATTATTTTGCAATCGGTCTTCCTATTGCTTTGGCGGTGCGCTTGTTTGCGGGAGTTCCTTTATTCTGGATTACTGTAGCTTTAGTTGTTATTTTTACAATAATTGGCATTTCTAAAATGGATACGACTAAACCTATAGCTGCCAGAAAATATAAAGAAGGAAAATCTTATAATGCTCATGCAATGTCTCAAGCGTACATTGCAGCGCGCAAAAAGCAAAAAATAGAAAATGCAAATTATGCTTTTTATCTTCAACAAAAATATCCGTGGAAAAGAGATATAAAAGAGAAAAAAGTCGAGACTTTAGTTTGGTGTAAAGATGGAAGTCGAATTTGGTGTGATTATGTAACGTGGAATGAGCGCCTTCAGGAGCTTCATCTCCATTCCAGCTTTACAGATAAATACGAAGTCGTACCATATGACAACATTGGATCAATTCAGGTTAGTTAAGGAGACTTTTGATTTATGAGGTGATTATATGAATGGCCTTTTCATTATCCTTGCGTTCATCGGTTTTGTGTTTTTTCAAGCAAGCGGCTTCAATTTCATCTCTGTCACCATCGCTTTTATATTTATAATCCCAACGGCTATGTTTATTGCAGCAGACTTGCAACATCAAAAAGGAAGAGAGAAGAAAGCACAAGAAGAAGTAAGACGAAAAAGATGGCAGGGAAATAGAGTCAAACGTGGTCATCTTGAAGATAAAGATTACCCTGATTCTGTTAAATCCTACCGGGATTGGACAGAGTTCGAAGATTGGAGGTCTGGAAAGATTAAAAAAGTCGGATGAAAGGAGAGCAACGGTTTATGACCATTGAAGGATGGCTGCTTTGTTTTGAAATTGCAATCGCATTCTTGTGGTTAATTGGTCATAGTAAGTGAATTAAGCGAGTTGCGTTCCCGTAGAAATTGAATTGTTAGCAGCAAGGCAAGAAATCACATATTGTACAAGGAGGAAATACCATGTCAGATCGATTTAATTATGACAAAGCAGAAGCCGATCTTTTTGATTCAGGATGCCATCATTCGGAAGACATTTACGGATATCGATCCGAAAAAGGAATCAATGAGTTCATGCGTGAAAATGGCTTGAATCCGGATCGTTATTATGGCCGAGATAAGACCTCGGGTGGTCATAACGGATCTAAAAATACCGGCGGATGCTTTATTACCACTGCATGCATTATGGCAATGGGGTTGCCGGATGACTGCTATGAACTGACTGTGCTGAGAGGGTTCAGGGACAACTACTTGAAAAACCGGGAAAATGGAGCCCAAGACATTGCAGACTATTATCGTAATGCCCCGCAGATTGTTGAAAGCATAAGCAATAGAAATGATGCTGATCAAATTTGGCGCGATATTTACCAGGATATGGTCTGCCCCTGCATCCAGCACATTGAAGCACATGAATTTGAGAAAGCCTATAAGCTCTATAAGTCATTTACGATCAGATTGAGAAAGGAATACCTGCGCGTATAAGTGTAGCACGATTGTAACCTTTCGTTTTTCCAATCTATCTCAGTTGCAAATTGTCTCATATCCAACTTTAAGAAACCCAAGATGTACGGAAGTCATTAGGTCCTACAGATGAGTGAATTCGTGCTACACTGAAGGTTGCAATGAGCGACTTGTTTTGGAATCTGGGAAATATTTGCATAATTCCTAGAGGCGTTTTTAATCTCGCGGTGGCAATACTGTTGAAAAAGAATGTGGGAATTTGATATAATCAAGTATAGCATACTTCATCAATTCTGGAAATGTCCTCAATTGATCATGTCACGCACCCACTTGCGTAGTTTTTGGTGTCATAGGAGCACACTTTCAAAGTAGTTCAAGTCAATGTGCTCATTTTGGGATTCAACTTCCGGATTCGAATTTGAAAGTATCACTTTTTGAATAGGTGGAAAAAACAAAATGACGGAGAACAAAATCTTCGCAACCGATTTCAATTGCACATTCAAAGTGCTAGATGATTTCCTGTGTTTTCTAAAAGAACGCAAGGAAAACAGCAGATGTATGGTATTTCCATAATAGAAAGGCATTTCCGGCTTTTGCTCTTATCTGCTCCAGTTGTCTTTCTTCAATTCCTCGAAATATGTACAGGTCTGCGGTGCATTTTTTCTAAGGCTCTTCATCATTTCCGAATCTTTGCTGTGGATGATGCAGTAGGCAAAGCAGTCTGCGAAGTATTCTCTGGCGTTGGTTTTGGCATAGTTCCGCAGCGGCGCGACGGCAGCTTCTGCACGAAAGAGCTGTTCATGCTCTGCGGGGAATCCCAGCATCCAATCGAGAAAATGTCCGAATTCGTGGAGCGTCGCGCTGGCCTCCGAGATGTAGATGGCTTTCTGGCTGTAGTTGGTGGCTCCAATGCAGCTCATGTTCAATCTCTTGCCGAGGCCGCCCATGTAGTCGAAGTCGATGCAATATGTCCAGCCAGCGGCATTGAAGGCATCGAGGACCTGTTCGGGTAATTTCCGCAGTTCCAGCAGGAAATCGTTGACATTGACACCTGCCGCATTCACCAACGTCACCGGTACAGGCGGTTCCTCAATGCGGAAGCTCTGTGTCAGGACAACATGAAGAATGATTGCCGCATCTCCGCGCGTCACGAGCGCATTGGTATCCGCATCATCAGAGCACAGCCCGAGCTCCCGCCCCACGCGCAGGATGTTGTCAGCCGTGCTGAGCGATGCCCCTCCCTCGTAGAGCGTGCTGTCATAGACCGGAACATCCGCGGCGGCAAAAGCACTCTCAACCAGCACGCTGCGACACATCGGTGAGCGCGGCGCGGAGAGTGCGGTTTCGTTCAGCCAGCCCTGCCGGTAGGCTTCCACGACGCTGCTTCGACCTACATCCTGCCAGCTGTCACCGATAGTTTCCGCACCATAGGCGCGGCAGAGCATGACAGCCCACTGCTCCACAGTGATGAGCTGTTCCGGCGAGAAGCAGTCATTTCCCGTTCCGGTAGCGATCTCACATTCTGCCAGATATATCACGCTTTCATAGCAGTCCGCAGACTCCGGTACGTCATCAAAGCCTGCACAGGCAGCGGAAGCGGCTGCGGGCAGGATCAATGCCAGGACAAGGGTGCAGACAGCCAGCACTGTTCTTCTAACGATCATCTTCATAAGTTCCTCCATATTCTTGTTCTTTCTCTGTCCTGTATCCTCCGTTAGAGTAGGCTCTTCTGGATGCGCCATGGTGACGCTACCCTATGGACAGAATTTTGAGAGTAAAAACGTCACAGTCCCCCCTTGGCGGGAGGCCGTGACGTTTTGTGCTTAGTCAGCCGGTATAGATTGCTCGTGAGACTGCCGTTGGCGCGGCGGCGGTTCTGCTTCTCAATGAGCTGCCTGCGCTCCAGATCTGCCAAGGCTCGCTGGACTGTCCGCGGCGAAAGTCCCAATTCACGGGCAATGGTCTTGATCCCAGGCCAGCAGACACCGGAGGCGTCCGCCCGGTCCCGAAGGTAGATATAGACCGCCTTCTCCCGGTGGCTCAGATGCTCCTCGGCGTAGATAAAGTTGAATTGACTCATCTGCTTCCCTCCATGTTATAGGGATTCTTTGTGCAGCTCCGATGGATGCTGCGGATGAGTTCGCCCTGGTCAACATAGGCAATCTTTCGGGCAGCCTGCTCCGGCATCCGGTAGCCGTCCGGGTCAAAGGTGATGCCCCAATCCAGAAAGAGACGCAGTTTGGTGCGCATGGGATGAGTTCCCGTTTTCATCACCACAAACTCTCCCTTGGGGATGGATTTCAATTCATCCGGCGTCATGAGCGCACGCTCCATCATCTGCAAGGACTGGCTGCTCTCTTTCCCCTGACTGACGGAGCCGGACAGTACCGTCCTGCTGCCGAGGGCGGCGGAGAGGGCATCTGCCGTTTTGCTCTGGGGCGAAAAGCCGCCAAAGATGGTGTCCTGGCAGTTGTCACATATGATTTCAGCACCCTCTTTTCCGTAGTTCTTTTCCAGTTGCGCGAGGCTTTGGATAATGGGTACCAGCGTCAGTCTGCGGGAGCGCCCCGCGCTGAATAGGGGCAGGATGTCAAAGGGCGGCATGGTTCCCAGCTCATCGCAAAACAGCACCACGCGGTTTTTAAGTCTGCCGCCGGTTTCATCCGCCACGGAGAACAATTCGCGGGACAGATTTTGTATCATGAGCGCCGCGATGAAATTCTTGGCGGGATCTTCTTCCGGCAAAATCAGGAAGATGGCGCACTTCTCCGAGGCAAACATTTCAGCGTTGATGGGGCTGTCGTAGCAGATGACCTGCTCCAGTTCCGTATCCAGAAAGGCGTTGAGGCGGGACATGACGGTGGACATGACCGAAGCCATAGATTGATCCGCACTGGTGAGGGCTGCGCCTGCCAGCCACCGGGCCTTATGCTCCGGCGGCAGTTCATCCATGAGCAGCTGAAAACCGTTCTTGCCTCTTGACTTCGGCACCGCCAGCAGATCCTGCACCAGTTTGAAGGCGGATACGATGTGCCGCTTCTCCGGCTCCCCATCCTTGGGTGGGGCGAACTCCGCCAGCAGAAGCACAATGGCAGTCAGCAAACCTTCCGCACTGTCGTAGAAGAAAGCATTCTCACCATACTGGGCAGCGTCGCCGTCCGGGTTGATAATGGTCTTGGCGAGGATCTTGGCGTATTTCTCTGCGCGCGCTCGGGCAGCGAGGTTCTCCGGATGCTTGCGCGCAATATCCATGTAGTGATTCATCAGCGTCAGGAAATTGAAGCCGTCTGAGCGGGTTGGATTGCGCAGGTCAATGACGGATACCTTGTAGCCGTAATACCGGGAGGCAATGGCTCCATAGTTGCGTGCCAAATCCCCCTTGGTATCCAGCGCCAGATAGCTCATGCCGCTGGCGCTGGCATACTCCAAATTTGCATATAAAAAGTACGCTGTTTTACCCACGCCGGAAGCACCGATCATAAGACAATGGATATCATCGCTGTCCACCAGCGCGCGGACATCCCGCTGATTTTCCACCACATTTTTGATTTTGGAAACTGCCGTTTTCTTTTTCTTCGGCTTTCGCTTTTCTTTTTTTCCTGCTGTAGGACGGCGGAGCCTCTCCAGCAGCTTGTGAGTGGCCTGTGAAATCACGCCTTTTTTATCTCTGCGCTTTCTGCCGCCCATACTGCCGAGGACGATGCCCTGTACCGTAGGCAGATCCTCGCCCTTGCGCCAGCGGCGGGGACGGAACGGGACCACATGATAGGTCGTGTGGAT